>Ga0209611_10005119_pt1 | contig 22163 bp, 8 predicted proteins | sample S1TSphgellanicum_3_FD_187693 | JGI IMG/M metagenome (GOLD analysis project Ga0209611, IMG submission 187693) | Host-associated microbial communities from peat moss isolated from Minnesota, USA - S1T2_Fc - Sphagnum magellanicum MG (SPAdes) (version 2) | ecosystem: Host-associated > Plants > Peat... | reverse complement strand
AGAAAATAAATCCTCAGTTGGTCAAGCTCCTTTGCAACCATATACCTTCTTGTGCCAGTAGAATAACTGGTGTAAGTCATCAGCGTTTTTTTGGGGGGCAAAACTTTGCCAACTGGTAATTTTTTTCTTCAAAGTGGAAAAAAATTAGTGTTTTATGAGGTTTTTTGGCCAATTTTATTAAAAAGTATATCTTTAAAAAAATTCTCCAAATTCTATCCGAAGTTCCAACAGGTAGCCAAAAATATAGAAGGATGCTAGAGTTTTTTTAGCTTTCAAATTTTCTTATCGCCCAATCTGGCTAAATCATCTTATGGATGATCACCACTTTGGCTACATCACAAAATTGAATTAAAATTTTATTTTAAAAAACTGCAAATCACCATTATTTACCTAATTACTAAATCAAGCTTGCAAACACCACAAAACTTAACTACCACTTGTGCTACAAATCGAATGCATGTGGGACTGTCGATGTTGGACTTACAAGGTATATCTTCCCACAAGTCTAGGACGATCCTTTCACAAGCTTGTCCCTGCACAATGTCAAGCAAATTCACACAACTTTGCTGGGATGGTCTGGCAAATCATATAAGGATGATGATTAGGAATAGCAAAGTCTTGATAATTGGAATGCAATTTAGGTGTTTCGTGTTTACTTGGTTGAATTCTGAATTTTCTTTAACCTACTCTGATCTCAAAAGCCACCCCTCTCCTCTCGGGCCAAGTAATCAGTGGGTTCATTCAATAACAAATGTTACCCACCAAGTGATGTAGTAGATGGGTTAAATTTAAAAGTCCCTACGGGTATCTGAAATCATCGGTCACCATACACGTAGATTTTACATGACCCCTTTATCTAGACGGTCTTCATTATAGTTTGATGGTGGCAAAATTTCGCCAATTTTTTTTTAATTTGAAAATGAAGTGATTTTGGAGGTTATAATAGCCAGAAATGAGGGAAAGAGAAATAAAATAAAATTCAGATCTCTATTTTGGTTTTCAGTGTGTAGCCAAAAATATAGAAGGATGCTTAAAGACTTGTATACTTCATGACTGGTTTATAGCCATCTTTAGCTAAATCCTCCTCATGATGATGATTCACCACTTTTTCTACATCTTTGTAGGGATGATTGCCATTTTGGCTACAAAACAAATTCCATTAAAAAAACACTGGCAAGCATGGAGAGTGGAGAGCCAGTTGCACAAAAGCTCAGTTATTGATTGTCTATGAAATTCACTTTTAAGAATATGGGAAAAATTGGCCTAGGGGATTAGGGTAATCCATCTCCTGTGCAAGTGGGACAACTCTTTGCAACAATACTGTAATGTGTTTCAAATAATATGTTTACAGTGCAATCTGCTGTGCGTATATATATTCACCGGATATGGTAATACCTTTACCATTTCAGCAATAATTAAATTGTTTTCAGTAAATGCTATTATTTTTCATAATTAACTGTCCATAGTGCCAGAAGTTGTAGAAATTGTATTGTAATTTGTTGTCTATATAGTGCATGGTTATTTGATTTACTACAAGAGTATATATGGCCAGGTCTTTGAAAGTGCGAAAAATTTGGCAAATTCTTATTGTAACTGCTAGAGTGAAAAACTGAAAAAATAAATAAATATTCGGCAAGAAGATGAAGGGATGGTGAAGGTACTACAGTACACAGCAATAATATGCAAAACCTAGACAGGCCTTCTTGGCAACTTAGTTAGTGCATTTGTCTGTAAGCAGCTTCCTTGACCTTCTCATGCCAAAGTGTTTACGTGTAGGGTAAGGAGTGTAAGGACAGAAAAGAAGCCCAGCACCAAGTGGGTGGCAAGTGTGGGACCCAAATTCCAAGGACATCACCATTTGAGGTCCTTACTGGAGGCACCAAGCACATAAGGTTTCTCATTTTGTAGAACCTTACATGTAAAGTGCCATCCCCAATTGAGGCAGAAATTTTATTCAGGGTAAGCCATCCTCCACAGACACTCAAAAAAATAAATCTACCAATTCTTTATATCCCTGGGAAGGCCCTCTACCTGGGGCCTCCCTAATTTGAAGGTTGTTGTAGCTTTGACGGTGGTAACCTCAAGGCATAGGCCCAAAAATTAGGGGAGGTGCTTTTAAATACAAAGAAGAAAAGCCTTGGAGTGCTTTACATGTTCAAGAAAACAGGAAATAAAATATCTCAATATTCTTCACAAAAAAGCTTCCTTTGTGGGTCAAAGAAAATTGATTTTCTTATTTTAAAAAATTACGAACGCAACAACAGACTTAACTGACAAGATATTAGCAATACTTTTAAAGTGAGACTGAGTGGCCGAGAACATGACAAGGCTTTCATTTGCGCACCAGTAAATTTGGAGTTTGGACTCAAGTCAAGACCTTTCTTTGTGGTACCAAACAATGGTTGTACCACTAAGCCATCACCTTTTGTGGTGGAAGGAATCTGGTTTGGTTGGTTGGACTGACAAACAAACACCCAAGCAACTTGCCTATTTCTTTTTATAAATGAGAGTCACAAATTTGTCCAAGACCATGAGAGCACTTTTGCTGCTGAAGAAAATGACATCCTTCCTGCCTACAAGTTGGAACAAATTATGTGATGACTAACTCACTGCATGGATTTTACAACAACACAAATAATCAATTTCCTGGCCCCTCTCTTTCAGGAACAAGACAAAAGTGATGACCAAAAACTGACACACTCCTGGTGGGTCTTCTCTGAAACATGGGATTCTCAAACCACCTTACCAATTGGTTAGGACTCATGGATCATAGTTGGCTTGCAAGTCCTCGGTCGTATTCAATTCACACCTAAGTCATGCTAGACATGTTAGATTCTAAGATTATATGCTTATCTAAATTATCTATCACCCACCTAGCTACTATGTATGTACATAATAGGGGTGAAGCATGGACTGAAGAGTCCTGGATAAAAACCCCAAAGGAAGGAAGGGATGGTTGGAACTTGGACAATCAGCCATGTTTTGGATGAGTGATGCATACCTTTCTTGTGACAGGAATATCTTGTGCAAAAACAAATATTATTGGTGTGACACATGAAGGGGTTGACAAGTTTCTGATCTGCCACAAGAAATCAAAGGATATAATAATATAGATTCAGACATAGGAATGAAAAAATCTTTGAACCTGTAAAGGATTGGTAGAAATTTTTCTGAGTATCTGGAGGGCATGTTATCAGTGGAATATGCTGTCCCCGAATGGTGGGGTTAGTGTTTGTTTGTTGGGGGGGGGGAGGGGGGGTTTGGGAGAGTGTTTGGAATGACTTGGAGATTCATCTAGCTTTTGGTAAGTTTTTAAGGGGAATGATATTCAATTAGGTGTTTTTTTTTCCTCAAGGTGGGTGATTATAAATACCAAGGTTTTGGCTATTGTGAAGGTGTAATAGGAGAAACTTCTTCAACTATCTACCTTTGAAGAATAGAGACTCCAACATTAGAGGAGCACTTAGAAATGAGCATATATCCCAAGATTCAAACCTCAACAAGGATCACGCATAATGCAACCTCAAAACACACACAAATGCATAATGTTCATAACCCTAAAACCACAAGCATACAAGAACAATCACTTGTGAGGGTATTAAACCCTTCAAACCACCAATTGTAACACAAGTGTCTTGCAAGACAAAAGTTAAGCAAAAGCAACACATACATGCCAAATTACAATCATGGATGCCATTTCACAAAGGACATTTGAACTTGCAAATTGTTAATAGGGAAATCATAAGTTAAAAGTGGTATCCATTAGGATCCCATTACACAAAAAAGTAGCAAGCACTTGTTACAACAAAACATAATGAAAAAATAGTTTTATTTTTTGCATTAAAAAATTGCATAGCTAAGAGCATTAGACAAATGAAGTTCTCACCCAATATCAAAGATGTTTGTCACACCATTATTCATGTATATGAAAAATTGTGAAGGGTGAAAAAAAAATGGTAGAATATTCTAACCATTATACACAAGTTGTTAGTGAGTTGAGTGCATAACTTGGATTTTTTGAACACTGAAAAATTGAAGCAATGCACATCTTCCATACTACCAAGGACTTGTACCATGGCAATTTCTAACAATTTGAAATATGCTAAAAAGAAATAAGAAAGTATTTTGATAATTAAAGGAATGTGCCAAAGTTGTGTGAAAAGATTCATATTTGTAGGTTTAACCATGGCATCCAAAACATTGGATTTGATGGTTAGTTTGAACATGGATTGTTGAATGCCCACAAAAGTTATTAGAAGCACCTCATGCACCCAAACATCAATGCCCACCTTCTTGGGCTAGCAATAAGTTGTTTTTATCACCTCTAAATGTTAATTGAAACATTCTTCTGCATATGGATGGAGTCGATATTATGGGTAAAGTGCATCCAAACTATCCATAATCCCATGAATGAATAACCTACCTTGTAGTTTTGCAACAAGGCATTCAATGGCCCCTACCAAAGTTCAAACACAAACACCCACCCCTTGGAACAAAACATTATCACACAACCACAATGCACATAAACAAGAAATGCAAGAAAGGGTTAAGGTTTATAAAATACCTACACACTTTGCCTCCACAAGTGCAATGGCTACAACATATAGCTTTGCACCATAAATAATATTATGTTGATATACAATTTATGTGTGTTGCCCATATGTGTTGTCAATTCACATCAAATTATGTAAAATGTTCAATGCCAATGTTCAAATTTGTCACCCAATGCATGATAATTAATTTTTAGCATCCAATATGGATTTATAACCTTCAAAATTATTGAACTTGGACCTTGTGTTCATGTATAAAACATAGATCTTGCCTTGGCAAACTTTGGTTACTATCACAAAATCATAGATGAACACATTTATCAACTAGTTGAATTTAATCAAGTTGTGAACCTATTGCTACAAAGGGGTATGGCAATAGACCCCAAAATAATTTTGATATCATGGGGGAGATCAAATATTTGCCTTTGCCATGTCATTGTTGGTTTGATCAATGGTCATCTTCATCATCAATGTCTTTTATTTAGACACAACACTTATCAATGGGAATTAGGGACAACATAGAAATCCAACCTAGGAAGTCACATTCTTAGCACCTTTTGTTTCCATTATCTTAACAAGCTTGAAAAAATCCTAATGCCATTTAAAGCTCAATTTTTTAATATTATACAATGTTGAGAATATACCTTTGATTCTACTTTCCATTGATTGCAACTATGATATTGTTTGCACCACAATATTGGTTTGGTGATCCATACAATGAACTTCCATGGAATGGGGGGGCCATCCATCGGGGGGCTACCCTTTAGAAATTTGTTTTATAACCCTAACATGATAATCCAAAATCCCCATCTACACCAAATGTCATTTGCTTCTTACCAATTAACTCTTTGTATAAACCACCTTTGTTCATCAAGGCTTGCATAAACAAATGGGTCAAGTTGTTAGCACCTAATCTAGCCATCACAAGAGAAAAGAAAATTGGTATGTGCAACCAACTTTACATCACATAAACATGAACACATATGTAGAGGGCCAAGGATTGAAAATATTTTATAGAAGTTCACTAACTAATTCCATGTCTTAAGTATTCACTTCTTGTATCTAAGCTTCAACAATTCCAAGATGTACATCTAGCAACACCAAATTGCACAATCTTTTCAAATTGTTTCTTAATTTGAAAGTTTCCATTCAATGCCGATTTCACATGCAACATTGCCATTGCACGTTCATAGTACATATTCAATGTTCATTATTCATAGATTTTAATGTTTGAATGTATAGACTTAATTCGCATTGCTCATAGATTATACACAATGCACATACACATTTCAAATGGGGTTCAAGCCTCAGTGGTTTCATCTTGCAAGCATGATAATGAATGGCAAAAACAAACCTAAATGTGTTGCATTGAGTTAGCGAATGGCTTAGATTGAAAGATACAAAGTGGCAAAATTTTATGGGTGTAAAGGGAGAAGATGGTGACATGGTCAACAATGAAGGCTATATCTAGTGAATCAATATGACATAATCACTTTGAAGGTGACAGAGTATAACACGAAGTACTAATGCCAATGATGGCATCCATTTCCATGATAAGCTTTAGGCAAATAATTATTTTTCCCCCTTTAATTCCAAGCTTACAAATGGTTGACCAAATTTTTAAGGAATTTAAAGAAATTTGACAATTTTTCACCCCCATAAAAAACCACTAGTTTCAGGCATTTCAAAAACAAAATGTTCCTTCAACATTTTTTTATTTTGTCCAATGATACCATATCATTAAGCATCACAAAAAAAATGCCAAAAATTTACGTAGGGAGGGATAATGCCTTGCTCTTTAAACACTATCATACACTTTTCGAGCAAAGTAAAGAAAAATTTATTTAGATTATTATGTTGTGACACACATTAAACACTACCTTATACTCCTTTTTTTTAGCTCTATTCATCATCCTTGTACTCACATGAAAAAAATGAGCAATTATCGAATTTTAGACAAGATCATATGTTCCAAGACCACTTTCATATAATTTTTTAAATCCTTAATTATTTGATTTTTCAAAAAAAATCTTTTTGTGTGCTAAAAACACATTTTATATTAAAAGTGTTTTTGAAAAAGATTTGGTGCAAAAAAAAAAAAAAAAAATCTACCCAAAAAAAATTCATTGTTGTCAATTCATCACACATTAACATAGAAAATATTGGAGAACATCATGTAAGTTAACAAATATGTATAATAGGAACCTTGCCCTTAACAAAGGTCCCTAGGTCAATGAGTGTTATAAAATACATCTTTGCATTAATTTTTTTTCATTTTTGTTTTGCATGGATGAGGCACTTTGTTCATTTATTTGTTGAAAGAAGGGGAAATTACGTGTCAAAGAACCCTCCAATGAAATTTGATAAGAAAATGTGCTTACCCTGAAATTATGTCACTTGGTTAAATAAATTTTTAACCAAGTGATTGATGTAATGGTTAATCTAGGAAAGCCTAATGGTTACCAATAAAAGTAATGAAGTTCCCAAACCAAACAAATTATATTATTGTCTTAAGTAGAATCCACATTTTAGGGAACAAGAAAACAAGGTCATTAGGTGTGGTTTGATTTCAAATTTTGTGCAATGTGTTGTGTTGCCTACCAAACAATTCAAAGATTTGAAACCATTGAATCAACATTAGATGAACAAAATTGTCTAAATGTAAAAGTTAACATTGTGTTAAATTTCACAAGAATTGAACCATGCATTTTTACACACATTAAGTAGCCTTAACCATTGCCCTATCACAATAGTCTTTGAAACTTAAAAAGACTTCACATAGTTAAATTGTTGTGTCAAAATTCTGAAATTTGGAAAACAAGGTTTTAAAACACCATTTTTCTAAAAAATTATGCTTTAAAAAATATTGCAAGTGATTAGTTGTAGGTATGATATAATGTTTTATCTGATGTGAAAGTATTTTAAGGTTTTTCTTATGTGTTTTCCCTTGTTAGTTTCAATGCAAGGAATATTATTGTTTGCATATGACCATGAGATTTTTATTTGTGATTTTGTCTTTGTTATGTTATTTGTGAAATAAACTTTGTATGATGTAATAGAACACTAAAAAAGAGCATATTTACATGTGTGCATTCTTTTTTTCCCTTGATCTTATTGACCATATCAACAATATTTTATGCATATTTAGTGGATACAACCAATAGATCTTATATCAAATGTGCTACATTGTGAATGTAAATTATACATGTTATATAACACCAATCCAATTGTTTATGGCTAGAGGGAAGGCTTGGGTTGAAGTTATAAAATTTGCGAAACTACATAAGTAGGTGTGTGAAAAACCAACTATGTGCTAGAGGCCAACTAGTAGGGTCATGAATTTTGACATAGTCTATTACTAGAATTGGCATTTATGTATAACTAAAGGGGATGATGTTGGTTGTTGGTTTATAAGAAATGGATTGAACAACTAGTTGTTAATTGAATATTTTTGTACCAACATTAGGGATAAGAGTTGTGGGGATTTATATTTTTATAAATATTGATTTTGGCAAACATAGACTTGACATATATTAAATCATTAACCACCTTAATGGATCAAAATTATGTCATATCATAATTAAATGTAATGGAAGTGTGAAATAAACTTTTATGGAGTTGTTGGTATTAGGTTGTAAAGCTATTGATTAGAAGTTTTTACATTAAGGTGATTAAGTCAAATAAGGGTTGAATAAAAGAATTTTAAGTTTATAATATCGAGGTATCTAAATCCTTTGAGAACAAGTAATTTGAAAAATAAAATTAAAATTAATTAATTTTGTTCATGTGACATTAAGTGCTAAGGTTATGATTAACAAGTAATGATAATACATAATATCGTTGATGGACATTTTAATATAAATAAACATTATTTAGACATCATTACATTGGATTTGAAAAAGGAGAATACAATGAATAGTTCATAATGTTGGAATTGTTTTCAATTCCAAATGAATATGTTATAGTGATATACCATTTTGAGTCAATTACATATAAAATTCATAACTAATTACTAGTTTATCAAATTTTACGTTAAAAATAACCAATAGACAAAACTACAAGATATCTATAAAATATTTTTTTTCATAAGTTTATTTAACTTGTTTTCAAAAAAATTGAATTGATTTTTATAAAAATGAGAAGTAGCACATTTACCTTAGGTTTTAATTGTTGCATGTTTGATAACTAAAGTATACAACTTTTGTTTTACCCAAGATGACACACCCTTAGGTTTGTTAAATGGTATTGATAGTAAATGATTTTGTTGGTTTATAGTTTTGTAGTGGATTACATGCTAATTGGGGTGTGTTCCTTAACTCCAAACAAAGAAGAAGGCTTGGAAGTTCCAAGGTGGCACTAGGACTAACTCATAGTTGAACTCATGGTGTTGTCAAACCAATAGAATTTTTTTTTTGTGTAGTTTATAATCAAAATGGTGCACAAACAAGCCATGGATGTCATAAAGCTATCGTGACCCACATAAATGAGGATGCGGACTCACACACATTCCCACAAGTGTTGGAATATGCAAAGGAGGTGAGTCCTAAAACTTCCCAAGTGGGAATCATTGGGAAATGGAGTCCCAATAATAACTTCTTAAATTTGTCACTTGTGGTATGAAAGGTAAAAAAACTTGTTGATTTTAAAGTTTGCAACAAATTGAAAACCCAAGGTGCATTCCTTAGCTCCCAAGAGTGAAAACATAGGTGGGAATTCCAAGATGGATTAGGGTGAATTCACAAGCAAGAGTTCAAGTTGAGATCAATTTGCATAAACAAAAAAAAAAGGTGATTAATAGAAGTCAGAGCCAAAATGTTGCATAGATGAACCACGAGCAAAACAAGTTCATAAGACACACCATGACCCAGACTTGGAGAGGAACCACTACCTCCTTTCCTATAATATATTATATGACCAATGGTAAGGGCTACATCAAAATGGCAAAAATTCTTAGGATGCCCAAAAGATAATCTCACATATAAGCTTTGATGGATAAGCTTATAGGGGGAAAATTGTGGTCTTTGATAAGATTTTTCTAATGTCATATCACATCTTCAATTCAAATGTCATTGCATCCATATTTCTTGGGTTTTAATGGTTGAAAGTTAAGCTACCAATTTGACTTTTAATGATTATTTTGGCTATTTTTTAATTCACAAGTTCAAATGTAGAATACAAACACATTTTTTATATCTAAACCTCAAGATCCTTCCATTGATTTATTGAAGACCTAATTTGGACCAAGCTTAGGTACACACAATATTCCCTTAAAGATTCAAAACTCTCACATGGCCAATGCTTGCTACATTATAGGAAAGAAAGTGGTGCCTCCTTTGAAGGGTTTGGGTTGGGTGAGTCAAGTGAGTTTAGGTTGTTCATGATTAAGTTTGAGTGTCACATAACTCCAATTTGTGTTAATCAAATTTTTTTTGGTTTGTGCAAGTTCTAAATTGTCCATCGATTCACATTAACACCTTCATTTTAAGCTTGTTTGGGACCTCCTTCACACCCATCAAACCCCCAAACGTGTGGAGCTAGGGAGTGCATGTTAATTCACCTTTTTTTTTATTACTATTCATAAACTTTAAATGAATTTGTGGGCATGCCACATGGTACCAAAATTCGGAGGAAAAACATTAATCTTGGAAGAGCTTGCATTAATATATTGACCAAAAAGAACAAATGAAATTACATGAACAAAATGAAGTGCAATTGACATTACAGGGGAAAAGCCTCATGTTAATGTTAACCAAAACACCCAAATCAATACATTCAAAAGGTATATGATGATTGATAGGACCAAGTAAAATCCTTTAAACCTGAAGAATGTGATGTGAATGATGAGGGGACCAAGTTAATACATTTCACTATTGAGGAACTAACCCTTTTGATGTGGGTTAGCGAAAATGTTCAAAGGAGGAAACTCATTTGAATAAGTATGGCCTTTAAACTTGCTAGACTTGGGAACTTCATGATCACAAGGTTGTGCACATTTGGTTATTCAAAATGGAGGATTACATCCACATGATGAAAGTTGATCAAAACATTATAATGGAGTGAGCTTATACCCACTTTCAAAGTTATGTGCAAACTTGGTGGAAATAAATGCAGTGTGAATTAGGACATATGCATGTGTATCATTCAAAAGAGTTTAAAGCATGAATTAGGAAATAACTCATTCCCAAGAAATTTGATCCATATATAACACAATGCAAGGTTTGGGAGCTTGTGATGCATGTTTCGAATGATTTAATTATTGACACACTAGTACAAAAGTGGGGTGCAATCCATTAACCTAAATCACTATGAGGCTTTCAAAGTGAAATAGGTTCACTTCACCCTAATCATTTCAACTTGCCTAATGTTACTATAAGGTCACTACGTAATTATCATATTTCATTATTAATTAGTTTAATACAATATTAATTGAAATAATTCATTATAGTAAATAGGTTTTTTAATGTTGTTGCTTTAAATATCCTAAGTTATTTAGGCTATTGTATTTTATGTTATTTTAAGTTATTCTACCTTAGGCTATTTTGGGTTATTTTGTTTTTAATTATTTTTTGTTATTTTTATTTGTGATGGATGTATAGGAATGATTCCCTACATTAAGATTTGGTTTTGTGGGACCTTGGCCCTAAATAAATGGGTGGTTTGGAAATTATGTGCCATTAGGGTGGTCTTTGTCATTTGTGATGTGTGTGTGTTAACAATGATAGTTGTAGACATTGACATGATAGTGCATGATAGCAATAAAGTGTGTTATGTTGGTTATTTAATTAAGTTGTGGTTAGTTTACTATTAAGATAAGTTACCATAAATAATATGGTTTAATTCTTGATTAGTAGGGAACCACTTAAGACGTCATGTCAAACACAATTTTATTACACATATCAACCAAAACAATTTTAGATTATGGATCAATTATCAAGATGTTACCAAAATGAAGTATTAGGTCATTTAATTATTACATACCAATGGTGAATGATAATTGATAATGATAAATGATAATTTGTATCATTACATGTCATAAATTGATAGTTATGGAGTCCTTTGTAGGTAAAAGGATTTTTATCATAGCCAAAAAAAAATCCATCTTTCACAATTTACATTTCTTTTTGTTTGGAAGTTATTTAGTCAACATTACATGTTGCAATTATATTATTAAAACATATTCACCATACAATTTTGATTTTATGCCCCAAAGTTAAACATGAGGTCTTATGAGCTTCTTGGAGAAAATAGCCTCACACTCATTCATGACCAAAATAGTTATGAGGCAAATGGAGCTCCCATTAAAGGAGCTTGAATCATTCATTGAGGTGCATCTTGCATATGGCATATTGCATTCAACTTCAAAGTAAATTGGGAAAGTGCTTATCCAATTATAGGTGAACTTCATAATGCCCAAGTTAGGGGGGATGCATGGTAAACACCAAGGCACCTTATGGGACACACAAGACATGGGTCTTATGAATTTTTCATGATTTGCCTTTTGGCTCTCCAATCAATGTGATTGCCACATTTTGCATTTCCATGAATGATTTTGTCAAGATTAACTAAATTTTGTGGTTATTTAAATACACAACATTTTGACATTGTAAATTATTGAAGGAACACATGGAGAACCTCAAAGAAGGTGTTACAAAAGTTAAGTGAACATGAGTTGTACGTTAAGTTTGAAAAGTGTGGAATTGGGGTGCCAAAGGCAAATGATTAGACAAGAGGGACTTCAAATTGATGATTGGAAGGTGAAGCAATTTTGGATTGGAACCCCCAAAGTCTGTGCTGGCATTATGATCATTCCTTGGATGGGCTTCATACTATCACAAGTTCATAAATGATTTTTTGAAATTGGCCATTCCTTTAACAAACCTTTTGCGGAGATGCATTCCAATTGTTGAAGGAAAGATTGGTGACAACACCAATATTCATGAAGTGATGATGCCCTAGAAATGTTGATGATGATGGTTTATATTCACAAACTATCATAGTTTTACGATTAATTTTAAATGATTTATTGACAAGTAGAAAATCCCTTCTTTTGCAACTACGTTCTCAACCACATCTTGACTGTAAAACATAGTTGAGAACAATAAAAATAGTTGCAAAGTATTTTTTGTAATCGAAAAATATTTTTTTCAATTTCAAACCAAAAAAATTAAATACATATCAACAATGTCATTGAAGTTGAAAAAGTTTGCCAAATGTCAACACCACATTAATAGTCAGTATTAACCATTTTAATTGCAAACTATCTTACCAACCTAATCACAAAATGTTGTCAACTTCCTTTGATTAATGGATGAACTTCATCCATTGACTGCGTATGACATTAGCAAAATATTTAGTTTCAATTTTGACTACATTTCAACTATGTCAAATGAATGTTTAACCAATGATATAGTGACCCATGGCACACCCCAAACATTCCACCATTGGATAACCATAGTAGAAATTAAGTTGAAAGGTAAATTGTGTTGCAATTACGATGGTTAATGCATTTGGCCAATGGTGGGATGACATGTGTGGTGATTTCACAATGACAAAATGTGATTTTTATGATTAGATAATTTTGTAATTAATGTCCAAACATAGTCATATAATCATATGTGGCCTTTAGTTGCTACCATCTTAATAACTATGGTCAAAATTATGACTACATGATTATGCATATGACTATAATTAGGACTAAAAGTAATTATGACTAATAATATGATTATGCAATTAGTGTATTCATATTGAAACAATATTTTAATTTGAAATGGACAAATAAATGATTAAATAGTAAGGTTTAGTTTACCATAATTTAAATTGACCTACTTTAACAAGTCTAATTTACTTTAGCTTAATTTAGACTAAATGACATAATTTTGTTTAATTTTGTCTAATATAGCTTAATTTAACATAATTTAAACTAATTTTATTTTAGTTTAAATTATCCTAATTTTAACCTAGCAAAATATAAGTAACTTAGTTTAGCTTGGGTTAACCAATTTTAGATGGTTTTAAAAAAAAACAAATTAAACAAATTGAAGCAAATTTAACCAAAATTAACCCAAGTTTAATGTAAGTGGTTTAATTTAGCCATGTTTTGCCAAATCTATTCAAGTTAGCCTAAGTAGCCATGTTTAGCCAAATTTAACATCAATACATTATTTTAACCTAACTTATCCAAGTTTTGTAAAGTCTAACAAAATTTAATTAAAAATAATCTATGTTAATTTAAGGTAAGTAGGCTAGGCTAAATAGTCTAATGTTAATTTAGTTTTGCCAAGTTTTGCCTAAGTGTTGTAGTTTTGCCTTTTTAAAAAAGTCTAATTAAATTTATTTATTTTAGCCTAATTAATATTAATATTTTCAAGTTTTACCAAATCTAACCAAGTTTAGTTCAAACAATTATGTTAGTTTAATTAAGTTTAACCTATTTTAGCCTAGTCTAAATCTATGTTAATTTATGGTAAGTAGGCCTATATTTAGGTTAAGAATGCTTAAGTTAATCTAAATTAACTTATGTTAGCCAAGGCTAGGCTACTACGTAGCCTAAATTAACCTAAATCAACCTAAGTTAGCCTAGGATGAGTTAGGTTAACTTGATACAAAAAAAATATTGTTTATAAATTAGTGGTAAGTAATAATCATCATAAATAAATAATGTGGTACAATGGTTAAAAACTTGTTCCCCGAAATGGAGGTGGGGAGTTCAAGTTTTCCCACTTGTAAACCTAAACACCTAGAAACATAAACACATAAATGTCTAGATACCTTGGCGGCTTACTTAGCCTATGAAACTTTTTTAACACCTAGGCTAGGTTGCCTAGGGTAGGCTTTTAAAGCTAGGTTCCCTAAATTAAGAGGTAGCACGTGACAACATTTGATTAGAAAGAAAAAATATATGTGTTTGGTTTTTTAAAAAATTGTGACATGTATCACTTTGTGAGGTTGCCATGTGTTTCATTGGATCCATAAATATGTCCTTTGTGATTATAGTCATGGTGAATAATAGTCGTTAATGTGGTTGCAACTAATGCGACTAATGGTATTTACGACATGGTCTTATGGACTAGTAGTCATGTAGTCATTTATAGTCATAGATGACACATATGACTACATTTTTGTAATCATAAATGCCAAGTTTTAGCGTTGTGTTTAATATGGTTTGGGATGAACTGATAGTTAAATGACATGTGGCATAACCTAGGCCTATTTATGTATGTGGTGCCTAATCATAGGCAACCATTTAATTACCTAGGCATGGGCTAGGTCTAAATTTAAGCCTCTTAATTTATAGGTTTTGATTAAAATTAAACCTAGGCACTTGTTAAGCCTACACTTAAATCAAAAATAAACTTGTCTTATTAAATTTAACTTAGCCTTTAAGGTTAAGCCTTTCTTATTGGCTCATCCCAAATGGTGATTACATTTTCATGTTTACTTTGATTTTCCATCATCCAAGTGCATTTGTTTAATATATAATTTGGATTATGTAAATGGAAGCCAAGCAATATGGGACAAACATTTTAGTTGCCACCTTGGAAAGATAAGCCTAATAACACACATATCTAAAACTACACATTTTTAGATCTTTCTCATTTTTTGTCTAATTTGAGTGATGTAAAAAGTTATGGGAGTTCCAATGTAAGCTCCATATTATATTTTAAACCTCTAAAAGTAAAGGAACAACACAAAAGAAACATAAAACATGTCAAAATTAGATAATGTGTTTTTTCAAAAAATGACCCATTATTTTAAAATGTCATATCTTCTTCATTTCTTAATCATTTTGTGTTATCTAAAAAGTTATGGGTGCACCAAAATAAGCTTTACATTGCTTCTTGAAGCTTCAAAAGCAAAGGATGAACAAAAAAGAACCACAAAGAGCATGAATGTACTAAGTTTTAATGTGTGAATTAGGCAATGACCAAGCACTTACCCCACCTACTTTCAATACCCATGTCTTCTTCATTTTTTATTTCTTTTGAGTGATCTAAGTGGCCACATGTGTGCCAAGTTGAGTTTTAAAACATCATTTTGAACTTGAAAAACAAAGGAACAATGTATTAGGATTTAAAATTCTCTAATAGTTTAAATGTACGGTGGTCGACTAGTTTACTTTAATCGTAACCTTGTGATAACGTAATTACAACTTAATTAGTTGCAATGTAGTTGCAATTGAATTACAACCTAGTTTTAATTTAGTTAAACCTAAACCTAAACCAATAGTTTAGCTAACATAGGCACATAGTTAATTATGTTAATTACATGTAGTAAATATTCAACAATAATGTTTAATTCCATAATTTATAATTTATAATAATAATAATAATACTATTGTAGTTAATATAAACTAGGTTGTTATTTTATTATTATCTAACTTGTTATAACTAATATGAATTAATATAATTTACATTGAGTAAAGATAAAATATAGCAATATCAATACTAGATGTCTAATTAACTATGTTAAAATATTAAATATATCAAATATCATCCATGACAATAGGCTAACTTAAACTCACATTCACCATCTCAAACTTGAAAGAAATCACCATTTTTTTCCCCATAATATATTTTGTATTTTCCTACATGGTCTACATAAAAATGATTTTTTTTTTGGTGACTCCCAATCAAGAGTTTCCATGATGCACCCTTAGGTTTATTGAATGGTATCAGTGGTGAAAAACCCTGCCAATTCTTAGTTTTGTAACAAAATGTAAACCTTATGTGCATTCCCTAGATCCCAAGGTGAAAGAAGGTGTGAGAGCTTTGTGATGGGATCAAGAAAAAATCTTAAGTTGAGCTCACAATCTCATCAAAATAATGCACAAACCAAGAAAAGAAAGCAATTATTATAGTTTGGAACCAAAATGGTACATGAACAAACTAAAAGCCTAAACATAGGTTTAGTAAACACCCCATTGATGGCCAATGGTCATTTTGGGAATTTTATTTCCAACCTTTTATATGATTATAACTTGCGATTTAAGCCATTGATTTGAGAACGTGACCAAACTTTAGTTATTTTCTTTTCAAGACCTTTTCAATAGTGGAATGGAAATTCAATTTGAACAAAGTTTGGAGATAATTTTTTTCCAAAGTTCCAACACTTTAAGTTTCTTAATTCCCAAAATAGGAATCCATTTCAAGAGAGTCTTAGGACTTTTTTTTTGCACTCTTCAACATTTGTGGGAGTGCACCCCTAGAATAACTTAGCTTCTCTCTTAAGTTGTTTCCCTTGTCATGCCCTAACTTTGGTCACGAACCAAGGCTAGGGTTATAATGTTTAACAATTCATTTCTATTAGTTGTCAATGTTGTTGTCATTGTTATCATTTTTAAACATAGGCCCAAATTTCAAATCTCTTTGTAATTGCATGTTATTTGACTAGGATTTTGGGCACAAGTAAGGCATGAATTATATTGGGTAGGATCCTCATGGAAATTAAAGTTTAATTCCCCTTGAGCCTAAAATCTTTTGGATATGATGTTTGTGTTTATTTATTTATTTATTTTTTTTGGGAACTCTCACATATAAGTTATCAAAGGTTTCATTATATTTTCTTTGCGTGAAGTTTTTTCTAATGTTGTGACAAAGTTGTTTTTGAAGTTCTTTTAATGAAATATTTTAAACTATTTCTTTAAAAAATTTTGTTCATCGTCACATTTTTTATATTTTATTGCATTTAATAGCATTATAAGCATATAACTTGAAGCATGATGTAATCACATGAACATATAGTCCTTGAAAACTAGGTCTTTCTTGGGACCCATCAAGACAAGATACTTCGGTGGAAAACAACAAAGTAGTCTTGCTAAGACATTAAACTTATCAAAACAATGGTTGTAATATGTAGGTTACTTATAAAAATTCATACACAAAAAACCTTATTCGATCCTAAGGTAATGTCCAAGAGAATTGAAGTGTCAAAGGTACTTTAGTAATTAGAGGATTATTGGATTTGAAAACAAGAAAAGTACAACTATAAGAGTTAAAACACAATATGTAATAACTAAGTAACCTAAATAGGAACCTAAGCAACAAATGATTCAAGAAATGGAACTATTATTGTTAAATTATACCTTGTAAAAGGTTATTATAATTTTAAACAAAAATTTAACAAGTTTCCAACATCTCTAACATAGGATAACTATCTATTTGGATCATGGGAAGGGTGAATATTGAACTCCATTATCTTGGGAAAAAAACCACTCTAACACTTCAACAATGGGTAGAAAAACTTTAACATATAAACACCAATATATAAAAAATGCAATATAATTTTAACAATTACATTTTGGTTATAAGCTATTAGAACAACACCCATGTGCACACTCCACAAATTTCTATCACTATATTGAATAACCAATCTACCTCACACACATGCCCCTTATTTTTTAGTTTCTCAACAAAATCCTCCTATGGGCTTACACTAAAGACAAGCCACACAACAAACACCAAATTCAACCCCTTAAGTAGATGAGGTAACCACTACCTACCTCTTCACAATCCTTCCAAACCAACCTTATAGATTATTTTAGTCATTAAATTCTAGCCACCCAACTCCACTTAAATCCTTGTAGATTACTAAACAAAATAGTGGATATAAGTCAACCACTATTCAAAGCAATGGATTTTCAACCACTCCTATTTACATTCAATAATTTTGAATTATTGAATCATTGTAGTTAATAACAAAATCTAATGGATGAAATTGTAATATGTCCTTGAACAATCCTAAATGGCTATCCATGGGATCTCACAACAATGCTTTTAACACATTGTTTTAATTACCAATTCCAAAGTAAACTATTCATTATCCTAACCATGGGTTCTCACCACAAAGTTTTTAACATATAAAACCTAAAATAACCAATTTGATGAATGTATGCAATTGGAGTTTGGCATAAACCTAAGCATGTCACTTATGGAATGCCAAAGGAACTAGATTGATATCTTTTGGCATAGAATAATCCATTTTTCTTATGATTCAACCCTAGGACATGCATATTGAGTTGAGGGACACAAGTCCTTAAATCTTATCACTTGATAGTTGCGAAAGCTTTGGACCTCAAGGCCTACAAGTTTGGGATATGCAATTTGAAGCTTAAAACATTAGGGCCCCAAGGGACTTGGATTAGTCTTTTTTTTGGATGAAACATTGCAAAAAAATGACACAATTTTTCAAAACATAAAATTTTGTTATAAATTCCCTTTTTTTGGGCCTAAAAGTGACAAATAAAACTATTTCTTTGGGGAGAGTGTTCCCACATTTATGCTTATTGCTTGCAATTTTAAAAGCTCCTTGCAATAATGTTGTTAGTTATGTCAATTTTTTCTTTGGGTTGCTTGCCACTTTGGCTCCATCAGAATATTGAAAAACAAAAAACTAACTTGGATATAAAAATTGAAGGCCAAATAAATGAAGGCCATGGGAAATTATGACTTTGAATGCATACTTACATGGGGGGTTTGTTTTTTTTTTGTGTCCAAGTTAAGCTTGTTTTTTTTCATGATGGAATTTGTGAATGATAATTTTATGTTGGGGGGTGAAGTGTATGGGACTCCTAGGCCATTGGTGAAAAATTCCCACAAACACCCTAAGCCTATTGTATTTTGGCCATTTGAAAAAAAATTCCCCAACATCCTAAATCAAATGTCTAGGCCATTGGTGAAAGATCCACAAACATTGTAAACCAAATGGCTTGCAAACACAATAAAGTAGAGGTCCCATGGGCCATGAATAAGTATTGTAAAAGGCCTACAAACACTCTAGGCCAAAAGTCAAACGTTATAGTCGAAAGCCCCATGAATACTTTAAACCAAATGCCTTACAAGCACGCTAGCCCAACTCAATGAAGTAGCCTTAAGTGATAGAAATAAAAATATGAATTGAAGATCAATTTGTTTAGGTTTAAATATTAGACATTAGATCAATATTTTATTTCAAGACAAAACATGTATTGGCTTAAGATTTTTGGTTTGGGTTAGAATATTTTGAGCATTTTGGTTTAAGGTTGAAATTGCTTTTGGCACCTTGGCTTAGGGTTGGTCACTTTGGCCTAGCCCTAGAGGTAAAGGGTAAAAGCATGGTTAGGTGGCTCACTTTTGACACTTTGAAATTTGCACATTTTACATTAGCTATAAATTCCTACAATTATAATAGCAATCAAAATGTAAATGCTATGATTATTCCTTATGTTTTTGGTCACAAATATTGGTAAACCACCTTAGATATGTGATTGGTAAAAAAATTGATGTGAAATCTTGGAGATTTCAATTGAATTGGAAAAAAATTGAAAAAAATGACAAAGATCATGATATTTTGAATTTTAAAAATGAAATGTTTTGTATTGAGAAAATATGAACGCATTTTATTCTTAGATTCCTTATTTGATAATGGTCTATTTTAAAATTAAAATTTTGACACTACTATGAACGACACATTGTTAACTTTCTTTGAGTGACAAATGTAGTTTCATCATTTCAAACATTCATTACAAGTCTATATATTTTTTATAGAACTCATCCATAATTTTTTAAATGATTCTCACAAAAACCTATTGCAACATGAATAATTAAAAAATTGACAATGCTAATGTTCAATATGACTTCACATTTAAAATTCATTTGCAATCAAAAAAATTGCAACTATGACATTCCAAATTGTCCACCTAACCGTGCTTTTGCCTTAAGTAAGTAACCTAAGAAAGCCACCTTGATGTCCACCACTGTCACATGTAGGCATCCACCTTATGCATGCAAAATGACACAAACTTATTACTGGACCTCTGTCTTGTGATTTCTCATACAAGTTTTTTACTACTGTTGGACCTTGTCAGCTTTGGCACAAATTATATTATTTTTAAAAATGCTGAAATTTTCAATAATTACTTTTCTAAAAAAAATTTTTTTTTGGGGGGGAGGAAATGAAGAATCTTTTGACATATTCAAGAATATTCTAATTAATTGAAATGGAATCTCCAGAATTGATTAATTATTCAGCATACATGTGCTGAAGCTGCCCCTGTACTATGGTATACCTATCGACCAAGTAGATGAAAAGTTAAAACCGAAGAAATAGATGAAGACAATCCAACGAACTACTATTCCATTGCAATCTCCCATCATGTGAATTTTGAGTTCAAACAGCATCTGGAGTTCAAGCAGCAGAAACAAAACTGCACAGCCTACTACAACTTGTTGTGTCAATAAAGTTTACCCTGCAACATTAGATCATGAAACCCTGCCAATCATAAATAAACCAAAGCACCCAAAAGAGGGGAATACAAGGAACAAAATGGAAGGACCCACATCCAAGCAAATCAAAAGAACCACCTAAGAGGGCAAACCACAAGGGCAACATCAAGTTTACAAACCCCCTCCTGTCGTGAGAAGCATTATCAAAGAAAGAAGGAAATAACATTAGAGCGTTGAGCAATATAAGACAAAAATATGAGTAATTTGCTGAAAACCGTACATGTACAGAGAGACTCATTTGCGACATTCATGATATCACAGGGACCCATATACATAGTACATACAGTACTGAATGGGCATATAGCTTACTTACTGAATGGGGCAAGTGTAGGAACTTTAGAAAAAGGTCCACACCACAGTAACACTTTTCACTAAAAGCATAGATCTGGCGAACTGCTGACTCTACCCATCAGCCCACAAGCCTCAAATGTCAGGTCTGTGCACACAGAGAGATTCCCCCCACTTGGTAGCGCAGAAGTGTACATCAAGGTGTTGGGAAGTTGGAACAAACTTGATCACACCTACCCTGATCCTTTGCACTAAAATTTTGCTCACAAGATCACACTCAGGCAAGTGATTATTGATGAGCATGTGCCAGTGCCTTTAGGTCTCACATATAATTTTTATCTTTCATAGTGGCTGATTTCAGTTTCAAGGCCAATACCCCTCCCTCCCCCCCACCGCCCCCAATCTGACCAGACCAAGAAGGCAACCTCACAGCTGTAAAGACCTCCATGCTTTTGCATCTTGTATTTGCCGATACCTTTATTGAGCATAAAAAACCCTCAGGCACTACCAAAAATGGAATGCTCACCTTTGCAGCCATTCTGTTTTTTGAAACACCCACGGTTGGTTTTTTTAAAATTTTTTAATCAATGATATCTGATGGGTACCAGTTAGGTACTTGCCAGGGACAAATAAATAATAAATGAATAAAACAAGCGGTGATCTTTATGCCATGTAAAGCCCTTGGGGACGAGCTTTACCAGATTTGTGCCCACACCTAGTTCTGCCTTGCGGGACCCTTATCTTATATATAAAAGCAACAGTGTGTCCGTCCGTCCGTCTGTCTGTCACGACAAAAACAACACGAGGTCCTGAAACGAGCGAGGTCCTCAAAACTTCGAGGACCTGAACCGAGGTGTCTGTCTGTCACGACAAACACCGCAAGGCAGGGGCAGGGGCAGGGCCAGGGCAGGGCAGGGCAGGGCAGGGCAGGACAGCCCAGAATCTTTTTTTTGTTTTGTTTTTGTATTGACCAAGACTACCTTTTTTTTCTTTTAGCTACTGTCCGTCCCGATTAAGGGGACGGATGAAATGTCCGTCCGGCTTGATGACGGGACGGATTTAGGGG
>Ga0209611_10005118_pt1 | contig 22163 bp, 12 predicted proteins | sample S1TSphgellanicum_3_FD_187693 | JGI IMG/M metagenome (GOLD analysis project Ga0209611, IMG submission 187693) | Host-associated microbial communities from peat moss isolated from Minnesota, USA - S1T2_Fc - Sphagnum magellanicum MG (SPAdes) (version 2) | ecosystem: Host-associated > Plants > Peat... | reverse complement strand
GCACATCTAACTTGCAAGATATTTGGCATCAAACCCCTAATGGAAGCAACAATGGGCTTTCAAATACGGCAATGAAGGTCCCTGGCCCTATACCATTTGGAGTCAGATTAAGAAGGATTCCAGTGTTCTTGAATAAGACCCTGCAAACATCTGCGATCTATCCAATCATACACTCAAATGTCTAGGAGACACTCAACTGCCAGCTCTTGCACCTTCCTCTGACATATCAAGGATGACCTGACTATGTTCCCATCTCAAGGCCACCACAGTCTACAATTTCCCTCTCAAAGACCCCATTCACTGCACCACATAGCAAATGTGCACCCTGGATGTTTTCAAAGCCGCTCATACATAACAGGGAGCCAATTCATCACCTGCAAACTGATTGTCAATATGTCCCAGGAACAATTGCCTCCATTACCTTAGCACATCCCTATTATGTTTCTTAGGTGCTGCTCCAACCTCATGTCTAACTCTATAGACATAGTCATGAATATTGTGGATGCCTACAAAAAGATGCAGAGGCCCACCTTCCAACACAAACCCCCCACGTCTTTTGATGAACAGCCCCATGATAGTGTTCACTGCATCTTCTGAATTTAGTGTATCATCGACATTACAAGTTCCCATGATGGGGGCAATGGACTCAAAAGCAGCCTCCTCAACTCCAACATTGTTTGATCTTCCTCACAGTCCATTCAAGCAAGTTCTGCAGCTTCTCAGGAGAGAGACTCACAAGAGAAAACGTTTGGAACTGCAGCAGAAAAATGCATTGCATTGGATACTCCCTTCCCTTCCCATAGGCAGGCCATCTCCTTTTGTGAAACAGCAATTGAGAGTGCTACTACCTTTGCATGGCAATTAAGTACCACAGTCTTATCCAGGGGTTCAACCAGATAAGGATGCTTTGAGCAGAAAGAGAAGCATAGATCAGCTGTTGCTATTGGAGAAAGCTCTGCAACCAGACTCCTTGATGCTCAGGAAGAACAAATACAGGAACAGTTGTTCTAACATCAGCCAAATCCTCATTTTGGCATATAGAGAATGCTTCCAAAGTAGGCTTTTAGAACATTGAGATTTGGATGCCATCCAATTCTCCCGACTATTAACCCTGTCCCATCAATTGTCAATGCTGAACCTGGACTTCGGCACAGTAGAAATCTGAAATGATGCGTACCATAGTTTCTTAGTGAAGTCCAACCACAGCACAATGGGCTCATCTGCATATGACATCATGCGAACACCAAGTTTATCAAAATGAGGCATGTTTCGGCAACACTAGAGGGCTTTGGTTTACTGCAACAATTTAGTAAGTGTTGTGCCACAGATCTGTCATGGAGATGACTACGAACAAGAGCACCTCCTTTCTCACTGCTGACCAGTATTGACCACATCTACTGCCAGTTTCTGCATCTTAGAAGTAGAGATAAGTTTCAGGATGCTTTTTATACTTATCATGCAGCACACAAACTTTGCAGGTGGAATGATAACTTGGCCATTACTAGGATGAGCCTTTAAAAGTAGTGTATGCAATTAATAATCACTTGGGCCAGGCCCCATAAGAGAGTGTCTCAAATTGCTTGACTTGCATTATTTCAATATGCACAAAGCAGACACAAATGATTGAATTGAATTTCAAACAAAAGAAATTTCTTACTTGCTACCTTCATGAATATTCTTGCATCTTTGCAAACCCTTGAGCTTCCAAGCTGATCATAACCTGACCCTGCCTGCAGCAGTCGGAAGCTGCTTGACTCCATAGCTCACTGTTGTGTCACAAACAATGTTCATGTCCATCTTGCCATTTTCATTGCCAAAATCTCTCTCAGCAATTGATCAATCTCTCTGTAATCAATCAATCTTGCAGCATTGATCTCACAAAGTTCTATGCATGTGAATGTGTATCTTGAGATGTTCAGCTTGACAAGAACAATACATATGCAAGAAATGTTGACATGCTTTTTCCGCACACCATTTTGTCTTTGTTTGATGTCAGCTGCAAGTGATTATGAATACAGAGACATAGCCATGGAAAGTGTAGATGCTGCTGGTGAGTCTGGCAGGGGGAGGAGAAGGAGGATACTGGTGGACACAGATTTTAGAGCTCAGTTTGAGATTCCACCCCTGAGACAGCAGTATGCCTTGCTTGTGCAACTTTTTCCCACGGCTTTCGCAGGAGGAAGCCAAGCAGTTGCAGAGCATTTTGACTGTCATGTCCAAGGCTATCAAATGCTCATTGAAGAAGAGAGGGTTGGATTTGCCACCACTGAGGAAAGCTGAGTATGTATGAACCAAGTGGTTCTCTTCACACAGGCACACCACGAATCTGGTTTCTCAACAACACAACAACAAAACTGATCAATGTCCTGCTGCTGCTGAAAATTCAAAGTTGAAAATATTTCATATGTTAAAGGTTGTTTAAATGGAATTATGTAAACAACCATAGAAAGCTTTTGAGATTATCTGTCACTTTTGTGAAGATCTGTCAGGTTTGCGAAATATTTTATGGATATTTGTCCATATTTGCTTGCAATTTGGGTAGATTGTTTGAAAATTCAACAATTATATTATAAGGCAAATTCGGTCGTAACTCCCTGCAATTCAAGATTTTCTTTGCATTGCTACAGGAGACAAGAAGGGACAGGACTTGACATTCACAAATGAGATGGAGATACCGCTATTCCGGTCTAAGACTGATCATCATTCAATGTCAGAAATGATGATGATGATGATGATGAGAGGGATCATGAAGAATGAAATTGCATCATCACAAAGACCAACCACCACCGCGCATTGTTATGTAAAGAAACAAGATCAAGAGGCTCTGGCTTCAGAGCCCGAGGGAGTGTTTGCCAGAGGTGCAAACTTGTTGCACAATCTATTGGCTGTTTGTGATCAAGCAAAGACCAATCATGATTATAACATCAGTGTTGAGGAGATTGATAACACGGCTTGGCAACCTGGAAGTGATGCCCAGAGCTTCAGACAGGCATAGTCCTCCACTTGCAGGCTTAACTGCAATCCTGAAAGAGACAATCCAAGCACATTGAGCAACACAATTCTGAGCAAGATCCAAATTTTTTTTTGTATCAAGCAGGTTGTATGAATGAAAAGAATGCGACTCAGTACTGGGAGAGCGACTGGAAATGAATCCCAGGGACCACTAGGAAATTGTGAAAAGCAATTCCATGTCATCAAGTTGATACCGGTTTGTTGAATAACAAATATGTTATTATTGATAACATTCTGGTATCAAAAAATAAAAATGTGAATAAATTAGGGGGTAAAATAAAAACAAACCTAATACCAGGAACCGCCTGATATCTTCAAAACCTGATACCAGACCAGCACTGGACAGAATCACACGGTTCTCCGCAGGGCTGCACTGTCAGGGCCAGAAATGGCGCTGGACAGAGCTCGATGGGGCGGGGGTTGGGTGTATTTAGCATGTTGCCCAGCTTTTTCAGCCCTGAATCCTAGTGTAAAGCGGGCCTTAGACTAAATCAGGGTCCAGGAGTTCAAATTCAACATTTCTTTAATGCGTCTTGGAGTTATTATCGTTTGCTCATTTAAAGGAATCATTCAAGACGGTGAATGTACTATCGTAGGTGCAGCTTCAGCCTGGCCATTAATTACATTAATTACAGGTTGCCCCAATTCCTTCACAAACACCAGACTTGGTCGTGGGCATCGTAACACAAACCAAAAATGAGCAAAAAGTTACTGGCTTTGACTAGGCTAACGCCTCGAAGCTCAGATCCAACATGTTTGCACCAGATGCCGATCGTGCTGATTGTAGTTTTCCACATAAGGAGTCAAAAGGGTCTTGCAGTAAAACATCATTAGTTCCACAACATGTTTTTCCATACTTTATTTAGAGTGCACACATGTATATACCTCTGTACCAGTGCTTTTTTCTCTTTTTTTTTTCCCAATTTTGTGGTTTGTAAATTTTGTCGATTTTTTCCATTTTTTGATCATTTTTTTTTCTCGAATTCACACTAATGAAAAAAAATCCCAATTTCTTCCAAAAAAATTTGTAGCCACAGTGCGAAAATTCACCAAGAAAAATCACTGCTCTGCACAGAATGTCTTTTGTTTTTCCACTCCAGATTTATTTGCTATGACCATCCATGTAACTTTTCCTTCTCCCCCCAGGCTGCTCCAATCATAGCCGCTGGCCAGGGCAAACCAGCACCTACACTGGTACCCTCACCTTCTTGAGCAAGGCCTTTTAGAGGTTGTCTTTGCAGATTTAGAGACCCTGATTTTGTCTAAGAGCATCTCCACCCCAAAACTGTAAACAACTCCTCTATGTTAAAACAGAATAGTGTCACTATCCCCAACCACAAACGTCATAAAAGTCCCTTTAAACACTCAATGACCATTCATGTGTTTACATCTGGACCATTAATAGTCACTGTCCAAATCCATAGTAGAAAAAAGCTTTCAAAGGGGTTAAAATGACCGCTGCAAAATCGACGTCAATACAGGAGGAGCGCAGAGTCACGCTATCCTGCTGCAAGAGTTAATGAAAAGGGGTGTTTGCACGTGTGGGGTGGAGATGCTCTAAGGATGCTGCATAATGTTTTGAAGCTGCCCCCAAAAACTTTGGGATTTTCACTGTGGTTCTACTGTAGGCCAGGTTCACCCGACCAAGGCAAATTGAGCCCCACATTGGGATCATGGTAAAAACCGCAAAGCCCATTTAAATTGCTCATAAATATTCTAAATATTAAAAATATCATTTCCCTAGACAAAATCAGGGTCCCTAAGTCCAAATCTATAAATTTTGGGGCCTAATATGGCCATTTGAATGGGTTTTGGGGGGTTTTTAGCGATTAATCATGCATTGCCTGCAACACGAGCTCTGGCAGAACGCTTCAATAATGCACTGGGTGAAATCAGCAAACAGCGGGAAACGTGTGGATCAATAATTTTTTGGGTCAGTTTTGAGATAGAGCCCAAGTGGCTCTCATCACTAGGAAGATTTAGTCAGATTTGGCTATGAGCTAAATATGGCAGTAGAAAATTTTTAAGATATTTCTCTTTTTTTGCTACCTACTTGAAAACCATGTATGGAAATCTGACGATTTTTCCTTGAATTTGGTTGAATTTTGGCTATTGAGAATCTCAAAAAGCATTTGATTTTAGCACTTTTTAAATTTATGACTTAGCTTTTTGGCTATAGTTTTTTGGTAAAAGAAAGGTCGGTGTGTGGATGTGAACAAAAGTCATGATGATAATAATGGAGGAGGCCAGAGGGAAAAAGTAAAGCGTGTTTGACAAGTCTCAAGATGACATTGCGTATTCCATCCTCAATTATGAGTAGAAAATAGAGACATGTGCTCCAGAAGGAAAGTAATGAATTGTTCAGTGGCCAAGATATCGGTAAAGCGCGTATGCTACAGTCTCAAGAGTCACGGCAAAACCCTTCTCGACGTTTCTGGGGGAGGAGAAAATGAAGAAGAAACATCTGTGAGAAAAGTCGAAAAGGGAGGAAGAGAACAGAGTGGGAATTCCAGGGAGATCGTGAAGAGGAAAGGGGTTGATGTTTTTTGGAGAGATCCAGTGGAAAGATCAGCTTAGCTTGCTGGAATCTACGATGTGACGGACACCCCATCATACCCTGTGTATGCTGTTGGGATGGCAGAGGATTTCTAGCAGGTTTTGTGAGAGCTTCTTCTTATGTGAGAAAAGTCGAAAAGGAGTAAGAAGAGAAGAGTGTGAGAATTCCAGGGAGATCGTGAAGAGGAAAGGGGTTGATGTTTTTTAGGGAGATCTAGTGGAAAGATCAGCTTAGCTTACGGGAATCTGTGATGTGAGGGACACCCATCATACCCTGTGTATGCTGTTGGGATGGCAGAGGATTTCTAGCAGGTTTTACGAAAGCAAAAGGTTAAGAGAAAAATATTTATGAGAGCAGTGAGCAAAAGGAATTTCAGTAGTGCGAAATATGGGAAATTCATATGGCCTCAAGGGAAAAAGAGTTGACCTTTCACAAGGGCCACCAAAAAGAAAGAGAGATGCTGTGCAGATCCCTGCTGTGATTGAGACACCTTTGGTCCCCGCTGAAAATGCTCCTTCAAGCTCTGGATGGCACAGAAAGGTGGTGCTTCTTCTTAATTTTATGATGAGCTTTCTTTGCACAGTTTTTTCTTGGGCATTCCCATGGAAAGATATTGCGCAGAGACCTGCTACGATTCAGACACCTTTGGTCCCTGCTGAAAATGCTCCTTCAAGCTCTGGATGGCACAGCAATGTGGTGCTTCTTCTTAATCTTATGATGAGCTTTCTTTGCAGAGTTTTTTCTTGGGCTTTCCCAAGTTACATGTTGAAGTTTGATTTTTCTTTGCTTTTTTGTAATTTTGTTTGGGTGTGTGTTGACAATTTTCCTTGACCCTTACAACCACGATAGCTTATTGTCCTCACAAAGCATCAGGAGAAGGAGGTCTAGTTCAGATTTGAACTCCCAACCAGCAGTTTCACAACCATACCCTTTAGCCACTAGGGTACCTGAATGTCCTCAATCATTTACAAGCTTCCTTGTCATACATTTTCATATTGCCTACTTTCCAGTTTGTTTGTTTTTGGATAAAAACAATATGAAATGATGTTTAAAACAATAGGAAATGGAGTCATCATTATAGCCTCTTACATTAGGCCCGAGACTCACTTGCTATAACAAGTAGAATTGGTGAAAGGGAAATTTGTCAATTGGCATGTAAGGATTGTAAGGATTGGAACGTTCATTATAGATTATGAGTTAAGTTTAATGTGTAATCTTGATCCAACAACCTAAAGCAAATTATTAATATGCTCTTGGACATTCTTATTGGGTTTGTGTCCCAATTCCTTAGGAGTCAGAGGCCTTATTGACCCAAATATTGGGGAAAATGTCATGAAATACAAATGAACCAAACTAGATGGCTTAGTTAATCAACCCAAACTTGAAAGAATTCAATTCTTAGCGTTAACCTTTATTGTTTGGTTTGGCATTAGTTCCACCTACTATGTAACAATATTTACTCATTGCATTATGTTTTGAAACTTTGAAGTCTATGACACATGTGAATGATCTTCATTTGTTAGTCATGCAAGATAGATTTGGCATTCTCCAATTCATTTATTATTGTCTTTTTGTTAAACTTAATGTTTTCAATTAATTATTGCCTTTATCTAACTACTATAATTTTTATATTGCATTTCTCTAATTTAGTGTATAGTCAAATAATTTTCAAGAGATGTTTGAAGAATTGTGTTGACCCTTTTTCGTTTTCTTTGCAGAAATATCTAGTGCATGATAGTGAAGAGGTTTGGAGTAAATTGAAGATTTCTTATGACCACTTGGATAAGCAACATCAAGACATGTTTTTGGATATTGCTTGTTTTTTGGGTGGTTTGAAAATAAGTACAATTTGTCGAGTGTGGAGTGGAGATTATTTATACCCAAAATTTGCATTACAAAATTTGCGAGATAAATCTTTAATCCAATGGGTAGAAGGTGGAATCTTGTACATACAAGAACAATTACAAGACATGGCTCAACATATTGCAATGGAACTTCCAATTATGAATCGCTTTATATGGAAATCAAATAAGCCAACTCTTTTTTTACAAAAGGATGAGGTTGTCACCATACTATTTCAATCCTATAATTTTTTTATAATTTCTTATAATTTCTTTTTATGTCCAAAACCAAATGTTTTAATTTTGAATATTGATTTTATAGATAGACGTTTTTCTAATAAAATTGGCATTAGGATGAAATGTTCTTTCATATTGATAATCCTTTTGTTTTCATTTCATGTGATAGGTGATGGAAAATTTAGAAGGCATATCATTGAAAAAATGCGTCAATTTTCCTACATTGTCCCAAATCAGTTCAAAGGGATTTCGTAACCTTAGGTTGCTTGACCTAACAGAAGCTTCACCAACTATCGTGGAAAATTGCATCCAAGGGCGAAATTTGAATAATGTTAAATGGTTGTGCCTCAAAAAATGCATGATTCACAAGTTGCCAAATAATTTGTTTAATTGTTTACAATTACAAGTACTTGATTTGGCACAATGCCTAAACTTGAAAGAACTACCTTCATCTATTGGCCAATTGAATGCACTCCAAGAGCTTGATTTGGCAGGATGTTGGAGTTTGCAAAAATTACCTCTATCTATTGGTCAATTAAGTGCACTCCAAGAAATTGATTTGTCAGAGTGTTCCAACTTGAAAATTTTACCTTCATCTATTGGCCAATTGAATGCACTCCAAGAACTTCATTTGTCAGGGTGTTCCAACTTGAAAGAATTACCTTCATCTATTGGCCAATTCAATGCACTCAAAAAGTTTGATTTGGCAAGGTGTTCGAGGTTACAAAAATTGCCTCCATCTATTGGCGAATTGAATGCACTCCAAAAGCTTGATTTGTCAGGGTGTTTCGACTTGAAAGAATTACCTTCATCTGTTGGCCAATTAAATGCACTCCAAGAGTTTTATTTGTCAAGGTGTTCTAATTTGAAAGAACTACCTTCATCTCTTGGCCAATTAAATGCACTCCAAGAGTTTTATTTGTCAAGGTGTTTTAATTTGAAAGAACTACCTTCATCTCTTGGCCAATTAAATGCACTCCAAAACCTTGATTTGTCATTGTGTTCCAACTTGAAAGAACTACCTTCATCTTTTGGCCAATTAAATGCACTCCAAAAGCTTGATTTGTCAAGGTGTCCCAATTTGAAAGAACTACCTTCATCCATTGGCCAATTGAATGCACTCAAAGAACTTGATTTGTCAGGGTGTTCCAAATTGAAAGAACTACCTTCATCTATGGGCCAATTGAATGCACTCCAAAAGCTTGATTTGTCAGGGTGTTCCAATTTGAAATAACTACCTTCATCCATTGGCCAATTGAATGCACTCCAAGAACTTGATTTGTCAAGGTGTTCCAACTTGAAAAAACTACCTCCATCTATTGGCCAATTGAATGCACTCCAAAAGCTTGATTTGTCAGGGTGTTCTAACTTGAAAGAACTACCTTCATCTATTGGTCAATTGAATGCACTCCTAGAGCTTGTTTTGTCAAAGTGTTCCAACTTGAAATAACTACCTTCATCTATTGGCCGATTGAATGCACTCCAAAAGTTTAATTTTTCAGGGTGTTTCGATTTGAAATAACTACCTTCATCTATTGGTCAATTGAATGCACTTCGAGAACTTGATTTATCAGGGTGTTTCGACTTGAAAGAACTACCTTCATATATTGGCCAATTGAATGCACTACAAAAGTTTGATTTGTCAGGGTGTTCCAATTTAAGATAACTACCTTCATCTATTGGCCAATCCAATGCACTCCAAGAAATTAATTTGTCAGAATGTTCTAACTTGAAAATTTTACCTTCATCTATTGGCGAATCGAATGCACTCCAAGAACTTGATTTGTCAAATTGTTCCAATTTGAAAGAACTACCTTCATCTATTGGCCAATTGAATGCACTCCAAAAGCTTGTTCTGTCGAGGTGTTCCAACTTGAAAGAACTACCTTCATCTATTGGCCAATTGAATGCACTCAAAGAATTTGTTTTGGCAAGGTGTTACAAGTTGCAAAAATTACCTCTATCTATTGGCCAATTAAATGCAGTCCAAGAAATTGATTTGTCAAGGTGTTCTGACTTAAAAGAACTACCTTCATCTATTGGCCAATTGAATGCACTCCAAAAGTTTGATTTGTCAGGGTGTTCCCACTTGAAAGAACTACCTTCATCTATTGGACAATTGAATGCACTCCAAAAGCTTGATTTGTATGATTGTCCCACGTTGGAAAACTATGTTCATCTATTGACCAATTGAAAGCATTCTAAAAGTTTTATTTATAGAAGTGTGCCAACTTGAGAGAGCTACCTACATGTATTGGCCAATTGAATGCAATCCAGAAGCTTGATTTGTTAAAGTGTTCCAAATTGAAAAAACTACATTTATCTATTAACCAATTGAATGCACTCCAAGAGCTTTATTTGTACGAGTGTGCCAAGTTGAGAGAACTATTTTCATTTATTGGTCAATTGAATGCACTTCAAATCTTTATTTATAAGATTTTTCCAACTTGAAAACATCGTGAAAAACATACATTCATGTACGGGCGAATTGAATGCACTCAAAGTGCTTCATTTGTTAAGGTGGTCCAACTTGAAATAACTACTTTCATCTATTGACCAATTGAATACCTTCCAAAAGCTTCATTTGTTAGGGTGTTAACTTGAAAAAACTACTTTCATCTATTAGTCATTGAATGCACTTGAAAATTTTGATTTGTGTGAATGCTTCAACTTGCAAGAATTATTTACATGTACATTGGCTAATTAAATGCACTCCAAAAGTTTTAATTGTGAGAATGTATGAGCTTGTAGGAATTACTTACGTTTATTGGCCAATTTAATGCATTCAAGGAACTTAATTTGTTAGCGTCTTTCAATTTGAGAGAATTACCTTCATCTATTACCAACTGAATCACTAATAAAAAACCCCTCTTTTTCAACCAACCCACTTTCGACTTGACATCATCTTCGACTACGTTTCAATTGTAATTTTTTGAATATTTAAAAAAATTATTCACAAATTCCAAGTAAATTGATTTGCCTACTTTTTTCATGGACAAATGAAGGCAAATCCCAACTATTACATAGTCTATAGTCAAGCCTCCCAAGGTGGTGTGTGAATTAAGAAAGTCACATGGTCAACTACTTTGGTCAATCACAAAACATAGTGATGGATGATACATCACACATGGATGGATGACATTGAGATTGGGACTAATGTCTTCATTGCAAGTGCATGGCAAGATTGTTTCTCGATTACAACTAAAAATTGAAAGGCAAAAAACAAATGTTGGGCACTTTTATATACTATGTCAACACTTCAATTGCAAGTGCTACTTAGTAAACATGACAACAACCATTGTGCCATGCTCTACAAACATTGGTATGCATGGTTCTAGTTTTAAAAAACAAATATTTCTTCAAGTTGTCAAAGCTAACAAAGCCACGATGATGAAAATATGTTCTTTCTCTTTGAAAGATCCAGACAATTAGATTTTGAAAACTATCAAATTAATTAATGATTTGTCACAAACACTAAAATCCTAGGTTCCATGATAGATGGTGGGCAAAAATGATTCAACTTTCAAGAAAGCGTTATTCACATTAGGATGTGACCTTTCACCCAACTCCCTACTAAAAGAAATTTGGCATTGAGAAAAAATATAATAACACTAGTTTTGTCTATACTTCAATGCATGAGAAAATATATATGGACATGGATAGCTTGATATGCTTGAGAAAAGAAAAGACATTTTCATTAGTAGAAACATTGTCACTAGTAGGAAAAGACTAAAAACATAACCAAATGATTTATGACTACATGTGACTAATTGTCATTTACAATTGAAAATTATATCACACATTTTTTGGTCACATTTATGACTATGTTGCAACTATTTATAGGTTTTTCATTCTTCCAATGGAATAACTTTTCACATTATTTTCATTTTAGAATGCCTTTGTATGGGCCATTAGTTGCAAAAATGACCAAAAAATGGTAACTAATTACTTCTTTATACATTAAGTTATGTATGTTACTAATTTTGTATAGGGTAAGTCATGTGCTTTATGTTATGGTAACTAACAATTATATATAGCAAGCTTTATGTATACATTATGTACTCCACATTCATATTGGTATATATATGTATTATTCTCATAGATTAGTTAGGCATGGTTTGAAAAAGCTATTACTATATATTGGCCTCATATAAGGGTATATGAAAAGGTGGCAATACATCAATCATCCATAGGTGTATAAAAAGTAAAATAATTATTGTAGAATTATTCTATTTAAATTAACTACCAAAATATTTATAAAATAATAATGAATAATCAAATTATTCAAAACTTAAATTTTATAATTAAATTCCAAATTTAATATTTTTTCATTATTTTTAATGTAATTCGAGTACTTAATGTAATTATCATCAATACTATAAAATTAATATATATATTACTTATAATTACTCATTTACAGTAAATAATTACTCTTCCAACATAAACATCTACCTTAATTATTATTATTTTTACAATGCTAAAAATTTGTTAAAAATTATATGATATGTAATTGCATTAATAATATGCAATATTGATCATTATAATTTAAATTAAAATTTACAATTCTTATGGTAATTTTACTAATGTACTTATTGTAATTCAATTAATTAAATTATAGTAAATTATTTTATTTATAACTTAAAAATACTTATTTATAGTTAACAATTATCATCACTATAAAATATTCGCATTAATTATTCATATTTTTATAGTGATCAAAATTAATTACTGCAATTATAATAATTTAATGAAAGTTCATGACTATATGTTTTGTGTATATTTTTTGAATTTCATGACTATGTGCATATTCCTATTCAAATTGGCAATTTAATTTGTAAATGTTTTTGTCACATTGATGATTTCACCATATGTTTATGACATTTGAATAAAATACAATGTGTAGAAAATCAAATGTGATGAAAAAATGAGCCACCCTATCTTGCAACTACCCCATGTCATCTCTGTGGATTGTGGTTTAGTTGCGATTATTTATTGACAACCTCTTTCGATCATGCCTATCACCCTTGGTGTATAGGAAAATACACACAACTTTGTCCCATTGTGTTGTTCCCTTTTGTAACGCCATATTTAATACAAATTGGTGTAACTTGGGGTTTAAAACTAGATTCCAAGGATGTTCAAGGAAAGGTGGGCATGAAAGTAAAAGCGAATATGGTACAATCACTCCCAACGTACACACCCAACATTTCATTTTCAAATGTGTGAAGCACACTTTTGAATACATTTTGTTGTCTACATGTTTATGTTATTTATTTCCATTCATTTAGTTGTTTTTTTTTCAAAGATCTATGGTCTTCAACAATCAATTTTCCATTGTTCTCTTTTAGTCCTTATTCTTGATGCACATGAATCAATCTAGTTCATTGAGTCTTAGTGTCCTTTTCAATATCATCCTTAATGAATTTCTTAAATACACATGGTCATGATCAATTAGTGCACCTTCATAATTTTTGTACAAGAGGTGTCAAACCACTAACTCTTTTAGGAACCAAGGTGTGGTTTCAAGAATTTAGAATCCTTAATAAGTCTAGTACAAGACCTTATAATTTTCCAAAATATAGGAAATTTTAGAAGGAAATGAATTAAATACTTTTGAATTGGGAATATAAGTCCTTGATTTTGTAGGAACAATTTACTACCCAATAGTTCTTAGAAAATTGGATCCATGATTTAAGATCTTCAATTATTCATTAAGACATGCAATCTCGTGTTCAAAATTAGATTCTTGGGTTACAACTCCGCTTTTGTTTTATGAAACCAACCTTGCATATTGAGCTTAATTAAATCTTATATTTCATTTTTCAATCCTACTTCAAGAGTGTGGATCCTAGACTAACAATATTATGTCATATATCGAGGAAAATGCATTCCATTTTTTATCATTGTATTGGTAGGGAAAGCAAGAAACATCATTGGAAATACAATAGAAAGTTTCAACATTAAAGATGTTTCACCATTTGTCTCCAAGGTTCTACAAGACTTGACCAACATCTTGCCAAAACAAAGCACAACAATTCATGGCAGAAAAGAGGATGGCAGGGTAATGTTTCATGAACTCCTACCACATTCATCAATAGGTGAAACATTCATTCCAATTGCCATAAACACAAGAAATCATGACAAGTTATCCAATGTCCCATGTGAGTATGCTTCAACAAACTAGTGATAATTCTTGAACACTTGCACATGGAGCAATGAACACATCCATTTCAACTATTGAACGATGTTATTATTTACCAAAACCTAATTTATTGGCCCAAATGCCTCAACAATGCATATATTGGTTAATTTCATTTAAAATTTGGTGCATATGTGGAGTTTCTATAATAAAAGGTTTCACCCTAAAAAGTGAAGGCGCCAATATATACTATGTAGGTTTAAGTCATTGTTCCTTTTTAAGAATTTTTGTCTGTGAAAAAAAAAAATCATCCTCAAGAAGATTTAGCCAAATTTAGCTAGAAACCAAATATGAAGTTCAAATCTTCAATCGTTTTTTAATATTTTGACTACATAATAAAAATAAAATATTAGAATGGTGATTTTTATTAAGGTTTTTCTTCACTTATGGTCTTTGAAAACCTCCAATATTTATCTATGAAAGTAAGTAGTTTATTTGATTTGTTTGTCACATTGAAATCTCCCAAATCATGGTGCATCTTGTCATGTTCTTGGTGTTGTTGGCAAGTTTTCAATGTAAAGGGTGTATCAAGTTGGTTTCATAATGTTTCAACTTATAATGAAAAAGTTATTGAAAACAACTTTTTCATTGAAAATTCATTTAAGTAAAAAAAAATTATAATGGAATTTGGGCACACTCTTGGTATTGTTAGAAAACTTTCAATTCATAGGATTTAATGAAGGTGTTTGTATTTGCAAAAATTCAATGGCATTTGCCAAAAATATTGAATTTTGAATAGTTTTTTTTGTTGGAAATTCAATTTAAATTACCAAAAAATGGTTTTGGAAAGAAGAAATGGGTAACCAATTCACATTCAAGGCAATGACATAGGCTACATCAATACATTTGAGTTATAGTCTTTCATCAAAGACATTGTGGAAGAAGTAATGGCAAAACTTCTCACAAAATCTAGGTATGAAAAATGAGACTACCTTAGGAAGGGGAATGGAACCTTGGGACTTAAAAGTAACATAATTTTATGTTATTAAAGTTTTGCCTTCATTTTACATGTAGAGGGTTGTCAGTGACATTGTAGTGTGCATAGACAACCTTTATTTTGAAGTGTGTTATTATTATAGGTGAAGGTTTATCTAAGCTAGACATTGTTTTAGGTTTTCCTCCCTTCTCCTTATTTAATATGTTTCTTGCAATTGGGGGGGAGGGTTCAAGCACTTGATTTCTTTTTGTTCCTCTTGCGATTTACCCTCTTTGGAATATTATTAGTTTGTCGGGACTTGGGTCCTTCCATCTTGTACCTTTTTCTCCCCCTTTGTTGGGTTATTTGTTTTATTGATAATTGGTAGGTTTTCATCATTTTTGAATTCTTTCACATGATGTAATAGTGATCGTAGACATGCAACCTATTTAAAATTTCTATAGTCTTTTATGTCATGTAATCACGCATCTGTTAATTTCAAGTTTCAATCCAAAAAAGATGGAACCGTTATTATTATTTTCTCAAGACTTTTGCTTGGAAAGTAAGGATATTGTGAATCTAAAGTAAAGACAATGTTTATTGTGACATATTTATCAAGTCTTTAAAAAAACAAGGCTATTATGAATCCAGAAAGATATTCAATTATGAAGTGTCATTGTTGTATGGAAAGTCACTAGGATGATCATCAATTAAGATGCAAGATAGAAAATCATCAATTAAAATCCAATATAATGATCATCAATCTAAAATTGCATCAAATGTTGCGAGTTAAAAACACATTAACAAATTCAATTTTCCATTAATAATGACTATGTATGACATGGAAAAACCTTTTCTTATGCATTGTAACAAAGGGATTTGAGGCCATTGGAAAGGTTAATAACATTCTATGATTGTGACCTTTGGATACAAGAAGATCATCATAAGAGGGAATAGATATGTTGACCTTCAGTTGCACCAAAAAATCATCAATTAAGTTTTCTTACTTTCACAAAAAAAATAATTCATCACCATTTTCAGCCTTCATCCTTGAAGGACCAACTTTCTAATCCACTTGATATGGCATCTACCAACAATCATATAACTCGAATTTAATAAAAAAATTCAAGTAACATTGTGGGCAAGTGTGGATGTTTGTGGCCCTTGAAAGTTTCTATGACAACCATTCGATGAATGCACTACCTAACGTATTCAACTCACAATGGGAATATTTCATTGCAAGTCATGGTTACAATGGTTGCTTGCAATAATACTCTATTGATGGTTATAATAATAAACAACTAATGTTATCTTCTTTTTGGTAAGCTAATCGATGAAGGTCCCTTGTGAATATCATTAGACGTCTTGAAAACCATGGTTTTTTGTATTGGCTTACAAGTCCTATTCGATGGCATAGGAATTCCCAAATAAGTGGATCGAGCTCTACTCGAGCTCTAATACCATGTGACACCCCCAAATTCTTCGACCGACACAATTGTGGGTCCAAAAGTAAAATAGCGAAAGAAGAAAGAGTTGAAGTACATTCCTTAACTCGTAACACTTCGAAGTTAGAGGGGTGTGCTAGAGCTTTAAAATGGGGACTAAAATGAATGACAAGAGAATCAATTATTCACATGGACCTACACAAACCAACAACAAGTTAGTTAATGTGTAGTTAGAACACTTTTGGCGCATGAATAAGCCATGAGCATACACGGACTCACAAGATTCACCACGACCCGAACTTGGGGGAAGCCACCACCTTCCCCCTTATAGTATTCTCTGTGATTATTCATGGGGGCTACATCCAAATGTCATTTTTTCCCGAGACTCTTAAGTTGGGAGTCCTGAAAGTCTCAAAATTGGGACTCATGGCATTTTGAAGGGCCATAACTTCTTGTGCAAACCTCTGATTGAGGTGAGATTTGAAGAAAAGTTGTAACCTTTGTCCAAAGCTTTTTGAACATATGCAACATTTCACCTACACACACCTATTTCAGTGCAATTCCTAATTTTTAGTGGTCAAGATTCAAATTGGCTCTTTGACTCCTGACCCTTCTTTTGGCCATAACTTGTTTTTTGAATATTCAAATGGGTCATGCAAGCCCATTTTAGACATTTTTGTTTGAAGAGCTTTCCAATGGTATAAAAAAATATTTAATCCAATGAATTTTGACCCCTGAAATACCTTTCTAAAAATTCAAGAGTCCATTGGGACTCCAACTTTCACAGTGGGAGCCCACTTGGGAATGTGTGGGTTCATTCCCTCACACTCTCCTACACTCTCGAAAGCATGAAATGTGACTCTTAGGCTTCATTTTTGGCCCACACCTTTGTAAACCCTTGCTTTGGTCACTAGCCCATGGGTAGGGTTGTGACACCCACGGCCCAAGCTCATTTTCGCCAACATAGAATTCCTCATGCACTTGTAGGGATTCTAAAATCAAAGGCAAAAGTCTTCATGATAGGATGGATGCTTTTGCATGAATTGTTGATTTTTTACTTGTTGAGGAATCAACTTGTCAAAATTAGGAGGTGTTGAACTTGTCCTTTTTTGAATCTATAGGGAAAAATCAAACTTTTCATAAGCATTGGGCATTTGATCATAGTCCAAACCTTGGTATCAAAATATACTTGGCACCTTCTTGATTCGAGATATGTTCCAAATCTATATTGCAAAACAGTAGTTGCATTATAAACTAGAATGTGTGATTTTAATTTTGAAGGAAGTGATGAAGTTGGTTATACTATATAATTGAACATGTTTTCAATTGTAATTAGTTGATGTGGCATGGGTGGATAAACTTCAACTGCTTATGTGTCATATCATCCATCCTTGTGTTATAACATCAAATTGTCTAGATTAAAACAACCTAATGGATCATTTTTTGCCATGTCATCAAATCATGGAAAAATGAAATGGTTTCTTGTCCAAAAATATTTTAAACTTGTTGAGTTGGATGATGCCACATAACCAAGACGTATGCATCCATGTGTTACAAATGTCTACATCGTTACCATTAAAGTTGAAGGGTCAACTCAAATGTGGTCAACATTAGTTGAAATAAAATATATTATAGTTGAGTTAAAGTCAAAATATTTCATCCCTAAAACCAAACATTGGATTGTACAAATGAATATGTTATAATCATGTGCAACCGTGTGAATATAAAATTGCAACTAAAAAATTTGAAAACAATTTGATTACAAAAGTTGAAAATAAATATTATTTGATTACAGAATTGGGTGGTACATTTTGAAGTACAATTGAGTTGGTGAATGTTTAATCATAACATAATTTTTAAAAATATAACACATAATAATAAATTATATTTTGACTTTAGGCTCCTTGAACACATCCACCACTAAAACTAACACTTAAGATTCTACCTAATAATAATGTATTCATGGTTGCATAATTTGATGGTGCCTAATACATCTTAAAGGCACTCTTGGACCAAAACACCCATTTCGTTTACAACAAACAAACGTACATTCCCACTTAAGACCTTTTTAAAAAATTATTGAATTTAATTTTTTTTCAACCGAAGCACCATTTGGAAGAGATCAACATTTGGGACCCCACAAATTGTCCCTATTGCCATCATTTGTGTCTTATCATTAAGACCCAATAATAATATTTCCTTGCATTTGCCAGACTAGGCCCCCACCAAATTTCAATGCTCATATTTAATGAACATTGGGAATTACAAAATGAACCTTGACCTTTTTAAATTTCCGCCCAATGTGAATCACTTTGACAAAACACCAATAACCACAATACAGACCTTTGTCAAAGTTGGTGTTTCAAGAATCACATCAAATTTCTTTGGGCACTATGTTGTTACCTTTTTGAACTAAATCTCTTGCCTCTACCGTAATTACACAAGGAGATACTTTCATTAGTTTGCTAGTCTTACCTAGACATGCACCTTGAAAAATCATATTTGAAATTTCAAAAATCAGATTTGAAATTTGAAAAATAGATTTAGAACTTGAAAAAAAAACTTGACACTTGAAAACAAAAACCTAAAACTAGAACCAAGAAATTAAACCATGCTTAAGAAATGAGAAAAATCAAATTCAAAAGGAAAGTAATTGAACATGGCCCATTTATAGCCATGACTTGTATGTGTTAAATGTGATGAAACTGGATATACTTTTTCATCATTACTTTTGATCACTTGCATAGAAACCAAAAACTTAGATAATATTTAAATGTTTGAAAAAATGTTAAAACGTGAATAACAAGGAAGCTTGGGGAATGGACTCTACTCAAAGAAGATTTTGCTAAAATAAAAGGGAAAATAGAAACTTGAATGCATTGAAAGAGAAATGAACACGAGGAAAATGAATTCAAATTTATCAAAGGTTTGTTTAGTTTTAAGATGGATTTACCACCTATCCAAGGTCATTAGTCAAGTTGAAAAGTGAACAAATTTGCAACTATGTAAGCTCAAAAAATTATGACTTGATTTCAACTCTGATGAGTGTAATCCAAAATTTCAATTTTCCATCAACACATTTCCACCAATATTACATTCATTCAATTTGGAAATCACATCTTTGAAGATGGATGAATGTTACCATAGTAATCATTTTTTTATTTACTTACCTAAGTGATATTGACCCACCTAAATAACCTACTTTAACTACCTATTGATTAAGCTAGTGACCTACATAGGTAGCTTATCATTGCAACTTAACATACTTGACTAATCTATTTATCCTACCTATGTAACATTAGTTAATAGGTAGCTAGGTAGGCTACCTATTAGGTAAGTTCCTATTAGGTATCTAGGTGCAATCATAGTCAAACGAACCAAAAACCATATCAGACAACCAAAAAACTATCAAAATTTTCAAACATATTTATCTAATGCCACTTCAATGTCATGTTGATCAAAGAATTTCGTGCTAAATGATTTATATGAATGTTGAAAAATTCAAAATAAAAGTTTTTAATTTAATAAATTGAGTTTTGGTTGAAGTAAAGGACTATTGAACTTTAACACCCCAAAATCAGTTTTATAAAACATTAGGCCAAAAATTATTTTAACAAAAAAAATTTGATGGGAATTTTTTTGAAATGATGATAACCTACCGTCCACATATGAAAAGGGTTCATAATTAAAAAATTGCAGTACTTGAAATTTTTAAAAACTCAAAATATAATTTCAGAAATTTCCAATTCCAATAATCATTTTTAAAATGTAAATGGGGCATAATGTGTATGACATATAAAAAATATTTTGGCTTCTGAGACCAAAAAAAAAAAAAACTTAAAATTGTTATCATATTTTAGCATGATTTGAAATTATGATCATTTTTCAAAACAAAACATAAAATTTGGTAGAATTTGTACAATTAAAAACATATATATATTTATTCAAAAAAAATTAACACAAGTAATGTAATTAATTGGGGGAATTTTTAATATTTAAAAAAACATGTCGCAAAAAAATTCCTTCAATCATTCCTTTTTATGAAAAAACCAAAATATTTTAAAAGGGCCCATTTGTGGTTGAATCCTTTGTCACCATTGGTTCATTTGATTATGATTGCACCCACCTAGAGATATATATTAGGGTTAAATACTTGATAGATAGCCCACCTAACCATCATTTAAAATCCACATGCCTAGTCAAGTAGCCCTCTTCATAGATTAGGTTGGTTACCTATTAAGGCTATTAGGACTAGGTAACTAATAGGTAGCCATTAGGTAGCTATATGTAGCTTACCTAGTTATTTATTATTGTTACCTATATAATTAGGCTACAAATTATCCCAATCAAAATTAAGTGGTAAGAAAGTTGAACATAAACCCATCCAATGAACATTGTTAAACATAAATGTAAGCATTTTTATCCATGTATTTATTTTGAAGTCAATTGCATTATTTAATGCATTCCTTTTGATTCCATATAAATATATTCCAATTTAAAAAATCGACATAGTTATTTTAGAAGACTAAAAATGACATTTAATAGTATTACAAATGTTCTTAAACATCTTTATTTGCTCAATATGACATTCTTTTAATTGTAAGCATACAAATTATGATTGTAGTGCGATAATTATTATAAAAACCCAAATTTGTCTTAAGTAATCCTTTGCTTATTAAAGAATCCTTTTGTGTGCCCCAATCATGAATGGAGCCTAATGTTTAATTGCATCTTCATGTTTCAAGCTCTATATTTAAAATGTTGAACTACTACATAAGTTGTTTGGTTTCTTGATGCTTTCAAAACATGTGCAAAGATCTAGAGGGGTAGGTTTAGTTCAAACACTATAACACATCAAGGTTGTATGGATTAGACACAGGACTTATATTTAGTCTATGAAAATATGTTGAACTTTTGATTAGTGAATCAAGTTGAACAAGTTGCTTGTAACATAATCAAATGTGACACCAATTTGAAAAACCATATGTTTTAAGAATATCCCCTCAAGCTTGCAAAATTCATCTTTAAAATAATGGATTCTAGATTGAATAATTGACTAATGACATTTGTTTAATAAACATTTGATAGTTTAGGAGTAATTTTCAATTTTATTATTTAAAATCATAAAAACAACCAATAGAAACCTTACACATGTGTGTAATGACATGTATTATTAATATTATTATTTTGGACTAATATGTGTATGTGATGACATGCATTGTGCATATATTTAATAAAAATTATTAATTTATTAAATATGAATTTTTTTTGACCAATATGTGTCGACAATTTCAACATCAATAGTTTTAAATGCTTGTTTCTCATAGTTTACATGGTCTACCATGATCAATGTAGTTTTGGTTATAAAGAACATTATACATTGATAAGTCTCAAAGCAACTTTTTAAATGTCTTTTACACGATATTTATTTCTAAAAGCATTATGTCATTTTCCCTTTGAAACTAGTGTTACTTTTAATTGTTTGGTGCACATTAGACTATACATGATTTATAATATTAGTTTTCACATGGTTATATAGGATTGTACTACAATGTTGCATTATTCACACAAGCCTAATCATGGTAGCTTATTTACATTTTGCATAAACAAGTATTAATGTACATTGAGCTTTGTAGAACTTACAAATGAGCCCTAAGTTAATAGTACCACAAAAATTGATCCCATTGAAAATAATGCATGCACAAATGTAAACATCACTAAATCAAGATTATAAGAAATCACTACAACAAATTCCTATTTTAAACAACAACATTGTCTAAGTCCAAAAGTGGAATACAATCCAATTATTATACACTACTAGAAATTTTGTCTTTTGCAACTTGTCTTATGCAACTAAAAAATCTCACATGCAACTATTTTGGAGTTGCATGCAACATGTGCAGTTGCATGCGACATTTTTTAGTTGCATAAAACAAGTTGCAAAAGACAAAATTTC
>Ga0209611_10005112_pt1 | contig 22176 bp, 25 predicted proteins | sample S1TSphgellanicum_3_FD_187693 | JGI IMG/M metagenome (GOLD analysis project Ga0209611, IMG submission 187693) | Host-associated microbial communities from peat moss isolated from Minnesota, USA - S1T2_Fc - Sphagnum magellanicum MG (SPAdes) (version 2) | ecosystem: Host-associated > Plants > Peat... | reverse complement strand
TTTTGTTGTTTAGGGTTGAGTTTCTTCTTTTTCATGCTTGCTGATATGGTGCTGTTACATTGTCCAATCCCTATTACCTTGTTTTCTGGTCATCTCCTGGTTCCATTCAGGTTGACCTAACATATATAAGTTAAGAGGTGCCCATGGAACTGATGATTCCATATGTGACATTCTTCATGAGCAGGCAATGATGTCAATGCAAACTGGCAAGCATCAAAATATGTACAATGTAAACATGTCTGTTTCAACTGCGAAGAACATTTTTGCAAAGGTATGGGACGAACCAGTGTGCGAGCTTTTTGTGGAGTCTGGGATGCCAGGGTTCACTGGAGTATGCACAGTACAAGAATCTGCAGATAGCTGCTCATGGTGCTCTGGCAAGTCTGCACGACCAGGAATTGTTGATGAGCAAATTGTGGCACAAACAGCCCAGTGGTTTTCAGGCCTGATGCAGGTGATTGATTCTATCTGCATTTTCTGATACATGATTTTCACTTGCAAACATTATTGAAGGTTATTGTATCCTCCTTTCCCTCATTTGCAGATTCAAGCTTTTGCAGTGTCATTTGACCTCAAACAGGAGTCTGAACACAAGGTCTTGCAGGGTGGGCTGGAGGAAATCTTGATGTCTGCAGGTGGTGAACAGGCAAAAACTGCTGCTTTCTGGAGCTGGAATCAAAATGGGGAAGTCTCAAAGAAAAAGTCCAGTGGGGGGCATTCCATTTTGTGGGTTGTCCTTCTGATATTGGTGTTTGTAGCAGCACTGGCATTTGTTGCTGCAGTCAAAGTTCACCAAAGCCGCCGGGGCCTATCTCAATACTTGGATCTGAATAGCATGGGCTATACACCCCCAATTCTGTAGGGGTTGTCAATCCTTGGCTTACCACATTTGTGTTGGTTTTACATGGGTCTTTGCAGGTCAGCACAAACATGGTCAATGTATTCTATAGGGTTGCAAGAAAAAAGCATAGTATGTGAGTGTACACAGTGAGTCACCATAAAGTAAGAACATGACAATTGCACCAGCTTGAACTGCTTGGAGAGCACATGTATACATTTCAGCTCTAATTTATGGGCTTTCCCTCTGTTATTTGGGTTTGGCCATATTCAATGTAGAACTTGATGATCATGGTGTGTCGTTGTCTCCTTTACAGTAACCCTTGTTCAAGACAGTTGATTTTTAAGCTATTATTGAACTCTGACAATGTGGTGCTGCAGCATTTGGACTTGGATCTCCCAGAAAACTGGATTCTGGGTCAGAATCTAATTCCCAAATTTTAAGGATTACTGGGACTGGGATACCATTGTTGCCTCCATCAGACCTCTGCAATCATAGATCATGAGGTTGCCCTCTCCCTCTTCATCCTGTTACTGGCATCCAAATCATTAGCTGTGGTGACCTCAGTAATTTCCCCGCAGACTTTACTACTTGCAACCAAATGAGCTAATCTGGTTGGTGATGAAATGTAGAAGGTTCAACACTGAAGCCTACATTATCCATCATCCATCATGGGTAATGCAGTGAACAAAAACACTTAATTATCATCACATATTTCAACCTTTCACTTAAAAGCCAAACATCATAAATTCAAAGATTTCAGAGAACCATCAATTGGCACCTTGGGATCTTTAAATCCAAGTGAGTCAATTTTCCCTCAAATTGTCAAACTGCAATAGCTTATAATTAATTTTCTTTCATACAAGCCAGCAACAAGCTTCGAGTTAGAAAACACCTTGGAAGGCATGGAAGTCACTTTTTGCTACAGCAATTTAGTTGTACCCTTTTTGTTGAGTTCAAACCTCTTATGATCAAAAGTTGTTGCCTTACATCATAACCCTCTCATTTCACAAGTCCATTCCATATGGTAGCCACATTATGCTTCATTCTATGTACCCTTACAAATATTTGAAAACTCTTACTGGGATCAATATTTCCACTTTGGTATAGCTACAACTACAAACATGAAATTGACCTCAAAGTAACACGTGATGACATTGATAAAATTGACCAGAACATTAAAACTGACACATATGGATGAAATTGATGTCAAGAAATGAACCATACCACATGAGTGAATTTATGTTCATGACATCTATCATACAGATTTCATGAAATGAATCATAATTTGATGTTAAGGGTGACATGGATGAAATGACATTTGTGGGTGAAAATGATCATCATCCATATCTATCTATCTATTCCATGAGCCCTACATACATATATCCCTCACCCTGCAGACCTCCCTCTACAAACCTACTTCCCTACCTGCAAACTGACCTTCAATAACAATTACCTACCTTCAAACTTACCCCTGCTACTGTTTGCACATATTATTTTAATTAGTAGAAGACCCTAAAATTTTTTTGTGTACACTTGAAACCTTAGGATCAATCGCATCTGGTCTCATCTCGAGTAAATGAAGTTGGCAGTAAAGTTGGGATTAGGGTTTAGATACATCATCACATCTGGTTAAAACTAATTTGTGCATTATATATGTGTGGGCCAGTATGTTTGGTAACCTCTTAATCTACCAAACATAGGCCTGGTTGCTGTTCAGTTACATGAAGGATGCAGACAGAGAGATACACGAGTTGACAAATTTATTGCAAACTAATAAGAGCCTTACAGACACAACACAAGTGTTTTTCACCAATCAAGCCTGATGGCAACATCCTGCCAACCAATGACAATACATTACAAACAGAATCATTGGTAGACTGTCTTCTTGGGCAGAATGGAACCTTCAACCCCTTACATAGTTATAAGCTACAACAAATAGAGAATAACGGTACCTGAACATGAATACTATGTGCGTCCTTGCAAGAGGTTAGAGAGGGGAGAAGGTTTGTTGCGCATCTCCTCCTGAACCCTCTTCATTTCCTCGGGATCTGACAAAAATAGAACAGTAGATTCAGAATCCTCATTCACACTAATCCCAACTTTACTGCCAAAAGGGACGAGCTTTTGCCTGATAGTCCAGAAAGTCTGAACCATATACAATAGACATAGTAACTGGGGGAGGATGATGATATACATTTTTACGTCCTATGGTGCTATATGTGTTAGTGGGGGTCTGTATTACTTCTTTGTGTGCACTTCTAAAATGGCCAAGGTCATTGTAGACTTGCTAAGGTTATACCTGCTGAACTACCTGATGTTCTCTTGTTAGGATCGACAATGAACATTCTTGGTCTACAACATCTATTTTCCGACATGCTCTTGCTTGTCTTGTTGTAGGAAAGGTTCTCTTTATGATTGTACTGATGACAATGACACATAGTTCTGCATTCATTGATGAAAAATATCTCAATAGAAAGGTCTGTAGTTTGCATACCAATTTGATCCATGAGCTTCGGAAGGAGGAAGACACAAACAACCATGAACCCAATCATGAGACCCATTGGACTTTTGAGCAGTCCCATTGCTGAAAATGGCTCCCTCTTCTGCATACCCACCAAGTATACTCAAATTAATGTAACAGCTGCACAACATATTGATTATGGATCTCTCCAAGCAATTCAAGTCCACAACTGGAGGCCGCTCCAGCAAGTCCTGCATAATCACTGAGGAAACAGCTGCACTGGAAGCGATGGTAAACTGCTTCCTGAATTGATGCAAATCACTTCTTACCAATTTTGATTTGGAAAGGAGAACTCACCTCATAGTAGTACTCCTCCCGGAGTGGCTCCAAAACCAATGAGTCAGGCAGGCTGCGGCCAGTCTCCACAAGGCTGGCACGCACCTGCCCTTGGAGCCTTGAACTCACATCCACTCTAACCTGGAAAACCCACAACAGAAAGAAAAAGATGGCACTTGAGGACACTTGAGATTATATGTCACAATAATCTTGTTACAGTTTTCTGCTAAAAATTACTACAAAACTCTGGTTGGGGTCAAGCACTAGTTCTGCAAGAGATACATAAAAGGGGGAAAAGGCAGTGCAGGAGCATAGAAAGGCACATTACCGGAGAGAAAAAATAGCCCAATGCTACAACCTCCAACAAGTGTGTGCCAGCTGGCACTCCCTGGCTGCATCAGGAGAAAGTCAAGGGAATACTTCTCTTTTATATTTCTCTCCTGCCTGTCCCTGCTTAATGTAACAAGGCTAGAGTAAACAAAATTGATCAGATTATTCTCTTCAAAACTGTCTTACTGCTGCTGTATATATGGGTTGCAGAAGGATACAAGGCAAAAGAGCCATCACTTCGAACAAATGACAATTTCTGGCCACCATTGAGCACCACTTTTATGTTGGATGTCTTGCTCACACCCTTTCCTGCCAAAGCTGCAAAGATAAACTCACATTCAGAATCCATCACACCATACACAAAGAAAATACATAAATTGAACGAGATAAAAAAGGGACATAGGGAAGTTGTCATCTGAAGTGTGTGCAATATCCACTGTGGTGACTCATGCACTTTGGTTCCCAAGCTTAGAATACTAACCTTGCATTTTCACACGACCCTCCACAACATAACCCTCATTATTACTGCATGCTACAACCACCCCACACCACATTAGCATGTCCTAACAACTCCTTGATCAGGCAGTAATCAGAGCCACAAAATACTGTTTCAAATTCACCTGTCCTGCTGTCACGAAGCCCTGGAAAACATATATCCTGAGCATACCCAGACTAGGATAAATCATAGAGGATCCACGCCCAAACTTATGAGTCCTTTGTCCCAAAAACCTATTATGCTTGTTCTGAAGTCCTTAGTCTCAGGGAAAGGACATTGGAAAGAGAGGGCAGGAAGGCCACCTGGTTGGAGGTGATGACTGCAAGCAGGAGACAGGCGGTAGGCAAATGGATAGTATGAGGAAGGAGAATAGCATGCAAAGCAAGATGATAGAAGCGAGGTTCGCCATTGCCATAAAAACACCAACGTCCGCTGCAAGGTCCTTTCTGTCCAGACCCTGATTGATATTCACAAAGGCACTTGAAGAAAGAGAGAAAGAAGCACTTGAAGAACAAAACAACCAACAGCCTGTGCACGAACAGAAGAAGACGGCAAAAAGCAAAAGATTACGGACTACCGTCGCCTGCCAAACAGCAACTGCATGGAAAGACAAAGCAAGAAAGAAAGGATCGTCAAGGTTAGAGACGGGGAGAACCCAGGGAGAGACGAACTCTTCGGCAGGAAAACAACCCCTTCGAATTCAAACCCTAAACAACCGAACCTTCCCAATGAAAACCCTAACCGCTGCTCATGCGGTCACGAACAGGTGTTGGGCGGTTGTTCGGTTTTTAATCAAGAACCGCCGGTTCCGGTTCTTTGCAAAGAGATTTTCCAATCATTCTGGTTTTGGTTTTGAAAATGAGAACTGGTTCCCAAGTCTGATTCGTCTTACTAATCTGGATCAGAACTTACTTGTGGTTAACCTCTAGTTAAACCTCTGGTAACCTCGATTCTAGTCTCTTCTTTTTCCCAAAAACATGTTTCTCAGTTCTTGTTCCCATTCCAACACATAACTAGAATTTGGAGCCCATTTCATATATGGTTCTTGAAACAAAAATCCAATTTGCATTGTGAAAATTAGACCTGGTTTTGATTTGGTTCTTATAACTAACCAAAATTTGAATTGCTAGTTTTTATATCCCAAAGTGGATATTTGCTCTCAACATTAGTTAGGAATTCACCCTATTGCCCAAATATTTGTTCATCTACCAAATGAGATTGTGTATCAAATTTGATGAATGAGGTTATAATATGTGCCCTCAGGTTTGTCAAATGGTATTGGGTTAAGAGTTCTTGGAATGCAAATTCAAAGCATGTTCCTTAGCTTTCACAAGGTTTAGAACGCATGGGAGTTTTGGGATGGCATATGGACAAACTTAAATGAGTGAGCTCATTGTGAAGTCAATATGCACATTTTTTTAATAAATACAATTAATGCAAAATGGAGTTAAATTGGTGCATGAATTAATCACTAGAGATACATTCATACAACTCCCCATAGTTCAAATCTCTCACACAACTCACCATTGCTCAAACTTGGGACAATTCATAATTTTTTTCCCTATAGTAGGCCAGAGTGAACTAAGCACACACAAGTGCATCTAGATGGATGGTGCATTGATGAGTATATATTTTTTGTTTGTGCCTATCCCTATACTAACCAAGGTGGTGAACACATGTTGATTATTTTTTTCTTGAACTTATTTTTTGTCCCACACCTGCTCTAGTCTCACCTACCTACTTACATTTAGACTACTTGCCTATGCACCAAAAAGGCCTACTCTATCCCCTACCTACCTACCCACACTCTTACTTACTCTCCTGCCTACTTACCTATTTGCTCGCCCAACTATTTACCTATGCACTAAATCCTCAACAACACAAGCATGGTGATCACCAATGAGGGTATTGCAATAAACTAAGTAGGTTGTTCCCCACCCTTCCTACCTCCTACCCATCAAGGTAGGTACCTACTAGAACCAACCTACTTGGCTAAACCTACCTCCTTCAACAACACTCCAACCAACCCCACAACTGCTGAAATTGATATTGAAAGGGTGCAAAAAAAAATTTGCAACTACATTAAAAAGTAGTATTTAAATGGCAACAATTAAACTATTTTTCAACACCCATATGTGGGTATTGCAAAATAACCTAGTTTCTTTACTTGAACCAAAGTATTCCACTAAATAAACCATTTTTGCAATACCCTTATGAAGGTAATTCTTATGGACTATATTCTTTTGTTGAATTGCAATACATTTAGGACAACTTGAGGACATTACAAATAACCTAATTAATATTTGCAATACCCTCTTGCCACATTTGAAATATCATATATAGCCTTATTCCCATTCACAATATCCTAATCAATATCTTGCCTTGCCTAAATCACATATGCATTACTCTCAAAAAGGTAATGCATGAACATTGGATGGATATGTTGACATGTAATATCCTCAAGATGCATTGACATTATTTTATCTAGTCCACTACATTCATACAATACCCCTAAGAAATATATCATGTCAAATTCATTTGTGCATTACCTTCATCAAGATAATGCATAAGCATTGGGGATTAATTTGATGATATACAAAACCTTCATGTTAATTTATATTAACGTAATTCACATATACATACCTTTCATCAAGATAATGCAAATGCATTGGAGGGATGCAATGCCTTCTTTAAAAAAGGTGGCAATTATTTTATCTCATATACTTCATCAATGCAATACCACATAAAGGTAACACTTAAAGTTCTACATTATTTTGATGAAATGTAATACCTTTAAAAGGAATTTAACTTATTTGATGTCATTTACAACAATAGTGCAATACTTTAATTATAGTGATATGTAAACATTATAATATTTGAAAACATTTAATATCTTTAGAAAAAAAATTTATCATCTTGATTCATTTGTGCATTACCTTCAATATGGTAATGCATATGAACTAGACACATGCAATACCCTCATGAGGGTAATACCTAAGGATTGCAATACTTTGGGGATGATGCAATGCCCGTGCTTAGGTAGTACTTAAGCATTAGATCATTTTGTTGAAATTCGATACTCAAAGGAAGGGCTTGAATTATTTTATCTCATCAACAACATCATTGCAATACCCCCATTAGGGTAATACTAAAATGCTACAATATTTTTAGAACATACAATACCTTTAGAAGAGAGTTTAATTAATTTGATTCACTTTTGCATTATCATCATCAAGATAATGCATATGTATTGGATTAATTTGGTGAAATATAGTACCCTTAAGATGGTTTGAAATTGTTTGATCTCATCAATGCCATACCCCCATTATGGATTGAAAATATTTTACATTTCCTAATTCATATTTGCAATACCCATGTCAAGCTAATGCAAAATCATTGTGTTTTTTTTTGACATGCCTTCATGGGACATATTAAAAATATCATATATGACTTAATCCATTTGTGCATTACCCTCATTACTGATGTTAAACCATCATGCCTATTATTATTATTTTTCTTATGTGAGTATTATGAAACAAACATAATAATTCATTAATTTGCAATGAATTATTAGGTTTTTTTTATAACTTGCTTGAAGTTCATTTGTATCAAAATTGTTAAAACTTCACCTAGCACATGAAAGGAAGTTTAATCAATTGGCAATCATAAATGCATGGAACAACATATATTATTTCTTTCAACCTTACAAATGTACAACACTCATATATTCCTAAATCCTTTTTTTGCAGGAATCTACATGTTGCAACATGGTTCATACCAATCTTTTGAGGTAATTAATTGAATTGCCCAAACCATCTTCCATTCAATTGAAAACCATGCCAAGGTGCATTGATTCATTGGTTCAGGTCACATGAAGGGCTTGGATTTCCAATGCAACAATTCATGAACATGATGTTGCATGGTCATAAAATTAGACATTAGCCAATTCCTTGCATTGGGAGTTGATTTTGGCCATTGTATCCCATAGCCGGATAAGGCTCACTCCATGGGGGTAAATGCTCCTTTTGCTTCATCAATGTTAACACCATCACAAGAAAAGGGGCCACTATCATCCATGTCCAAAAACCCACCAATGTTTATTACATTAACCCCTTCAACTATGTCTTCATTGTAAGCTTCATTTTTTGAAGAGTTGTCACAACTTACAAGTATGTCAGGGCTACAAACATTACTTTGAACCCATTATATTTAGTCTCCTACCATGTGTTGCAATAGTCAATGATATTGTTTGGAGTAAAGTTAATACACGTGATGAAAATAACAAGCTAATGCTTACAAGAATCCCCATGTAATGCTCATTCACATGTGCAAAATACATATTCAATGAAGGGGGCATGAAGATTATAAATGACACCATGATGGTGTTGGTTTCACACCATCCATGCACTAACATTGTTTTCACTTACCAAAATCAAATGAATCATATCAATGTGTGAGATTAACAATGCCTTTTCCACACTTGTGGTTGTCAAGTGGTTATGATTAGTTGTATTATTAAGTCTAAATTAATTATGCCTCATTTAGTTTAATTATAGGTTAATTTAATTTAGTGTGTAATGTTGTTGTGAATCAGTTTTAATGTGATTATTCACGCTAATTTATAGATTAAGTATAAACCCAAGTTTTGTGATCTCAAATCCCTCTTTGGTGATTTGAAATTCCATGGCATATTGTTTTATGTTTTGTAGGTTTTTGTGTTTATGCAAGTTCTTTTGCAAGTTTAATGTTATTGTTTTCATACTATGTTTTGGGCTTATATTTTACTTGTTGCAAGTGAATTCATTTTGAATCACCAAAGAGAGTGTAGTTAATTGTTTTTGTGCCCCAATTTGTTTTGTTTTGTTTATGGATGAGGTTCTGTTTGTGTTTTGCATGGGAATGGGTAAGCGGCAAGTGTTGTTTTGTTTTGTTTTGTTTGTGTTGTTAAAAGTTGTTTTTGTAAGAGTTTTAATCGAAGTGGAAGTCATGAGTGTTTGTGTTTCTTGGTATGCTTCTTGAGCTAAAGAAGCTCCAGATGTAAATTTCGTGATTGTGTGGAAGTTTTTGGTTAAGAATTATTTTGGAAATTGAACTCAAAATAAAGTTTGGCCTTGGAGTTGTGAAAAAAAACATACACAAAAGAAGGCCATGGCATTATTGCAAAGGGTCCCCCCCCCATTTTTTTTTTTCAAGAACAACATATCAAGTTGGGCCATTGGGGCTTTGTTGCACAAAGGAAGGCTTGGGGGGGAGGGGGGTGGGCGGGGGTAACTTTCTTCCTCTTCATTGGTGCCATTGTGAACAAGTGGTTGTAATAGTAGGAACACCGCCATGACCATTGCCATTGCCTAAATTTGGGTTCAATTTCAACATTCAAGAGAGGGGGCAACACAAGGCCTTCCGCATTACCATCGCCATTTAACATGTGCATTGCATAGGAAGGAACATAATAGTTAAAGAAGTGATTACAAGAGGTTAGGTGCATGATGCATGATGGTTATTACAAAATTTCATTGGATGTTTTGCCTTCAATTTGAAAGAATTGGGTTAGTTAAAAGGACAAAAGGTTCAAATCGTACTGGAAGATAATAATTTAATCTTTAAACAATCTTATAGGTTTAGTGAGGTGGAAAGAACCTTGGTTCAAGCTCAACAATAAAGTTGTTAAATGTAGGTTTGGTGGAACTATCAAAGGGTGAATATGCCTCAACAATAGTGATGTTAACCAAGAAGGACATTTTTGGTAATTAAATCGAATGCCAAATATGTGGGGATTATTGTTCGGTGAATAAATGGACCTATTCAAAGAAATATGCCATGTCCTTACTAGATGAGATCTTTGACGCCCTTGGTCAGGCCAAGGTTTTTAATACCTTGGACTTGAGGTTCACTAAGGGGGGTGATAAGGTTAAAACAACATTTTGGGGAATCGATCCTCATGGGAAGGATTATTTATACCACTGGAAGTTTTTGCCATTTGATTATAAAATTTCAAAAGGTCATGGATTGAGTGTTAGCAGGTATTGGTTTTGCCAAATGTTATGTCAATGACATTGTTGTTTTTAACATGGCCTCGATAAATCATTTGTAGGAGGGGTTTGAAAGATTTTAAAAACATAACTTTAAACTTCATCTAAGCAAGTGTTGGTTATTTTTTACTCAAGTGGAATATTTGGGTCACATGATTTATCCAAATGGATTGAGGGTTCAGAAGGCCAAGGTTGAATCCATTCCACAAGTTCTACAACTTATAAATGTTAATTAGTTACGAGCTTTTCTAAGCTTATGTAATTACTACTAGAGGTTTATAAAAGGATTTAGTAGCATAACCATACCTTTAACTTGGCTTACATGGATTAACCACAAATTCATTTGGGGTGAAGCGTAAGAACATGCCTTTCAAGAATTGAAGGCATGACTTTCATCAACTCCCATTTTAAGGCAACCCATCCAAGGATGACCATTCCAATTACACACTGATTGGAGTAGTTTAAGGTTGGGGGTTGTGTTCACCCAACTTGAAGGGGTGGAAAGGCATGCTAGAGCTCTAGGATGGGACTAGGAAGAGTGATAAGCATCAACTACTCACATGGACCTGCACAAAACCAACACAAGGTGGTTAGTGCATAGTTGGAGGACTTTTGGTGCTAAGATGAACCACGGGCAACTCGGACTCACAAGACTCACCACGGCCTGGACTTGGGGGAAGCCACCACCTTCCCCCTTATAGTATACTTTGTGCCTCTCCATGAGACCTACATCCAAATGGTTTTTTGTCCCGGGACTCCCAAGTTGGACCCTAAACCCTAAAACCCTAAACCTAAACCTAAACCCAACTAGGAGGGTTTAGGGTCCTAAACTTGGGAGTCCCAGGACAAAAAGCCATTTGGATGTCTCCTAAACTCCTAAACCTGAAATTGCTAAAGTTGGGACTCCCACAACTTTGGGGCGCCATAATTTTGTGTGCAGACCTCCGATTGAAATGAGGTATAAAACAAAGTTGTAGCCCTCATCAAGAGCTTTCCAACGGTATGTGGCACGCCACCTACACGCAAGGAAATCGGGTTGATTCCTGACTTTTAATGGTCATGAGTCAAATTGCCAATTTGACTCTTGACCTTTCTTTTGGCCATGACTTGTGTTTCAAATGTCCAAATGGGTGATGTGAGCCCATTTTAGACATCTAAGTTTCAATAGCTTTCCAATGGTGTAAAAAATGCTTTAAGCCATTAGGTTTTGACCCTTATAATCGCTCTCTGAACATTCGGGAGTCCACCAAGACTCCAACTCTCAAAGTGGAAACTCCTTTGGGAGTGTGAGGGTTCATTCCTTCACACTTTCCTTCACTCCGGGCTTCCCTTTTGGCCCGCAACCTTGCAAGCCCTTGCCTTGGTCACGAGCCCAAGGCTAGGGTTGTGATAATGATGATGGTCGAAAACTTGTAATGGCATATGCTAATTGGTCCAATAAAAAGATGGAATCCAAGTATAACTCATATGAAGGAAAATGTTTTATAGTTGCTTGGGTTGTGTCATCATTCGGATGTTATATTTATGGTAGCCTATTCATTTTGGTTATTAATTATTAGCCCCTAAAGTTTTTGATGGAGGGTGAATGCACATTACACTCACCTAAAAAGGGCAAATGAAAGTCCATTTTTACAGTCAAAATCCAATGATTTAAATAAATAAATAAATGACATTGAAGTTCACACATTTTTCCATTTCAAGTTCATACCACCATAATTCAAACTTTTTCTAAAACCTCTAAAAATATGGGCCTTGAAAAAATCAATTTAGAGATCAAAATGAATTTTATGAATTTGAAATTTTCATTTGAAATCTTAAAATTTTGAAAGATTTTTTCTTGCTTATTTTTTCATTTTAAGCGTTATGGTATTTCAGTGTGTGGTTATGAAAAACTAGAAGTTTGGTTTCCAACTCCATTAGAAGAAAAAAAATTCATAATGATAAATTTTTTGGGGTACTTGGATTGTGATAGCGGATGTACCATCCTTTGTAAAATTCACCTTGAATTGAACATTTATCCTTTTGGTAATTTTTTTTTGGGTTTGAAAGATTAAAATGTAAGTTTCAAATTTTCATCTTATTTTTGTTAAGTTGCTTAAATAAATTTGAATACAATGTAATAATACTTCATTCACTAAAAAAATAATACCATTGTGACTTCCAAAAAAGTCCATTGTAGTGTGTTTTTACCTTGGAATTATATTGAGTCACACGAAAGTTAACCATGCGGGCATTTATCCCGCATGTGGTGCATAGGGTTAGTAGAGTTAATCGAAAGGGTAGATGCAAATTATGGTGGCTCAATATCGGCAAAAATTACACTCCTTACAAGTCCATACAAAATTCTTTAAAATGATTCAAATGAACATATGTCATGACCATATGTGTGTTAGCTATAACCTATAGTGTGCTACGGTAGCAAGTAGTGCCTACTTATCGTTTCTAGGTTTAGGGTTAGAGGAGAGTGGCTTTTCTGGTAGGACCCACCCTCATGTTGTGAGTGGGGCTATAAAGTGTGTGAGAGGGCTCAAAGAACATAGTTATTTGAATTGAGCCTAGAGCGTTGGGAGTAGTTGGAATTAGTGGAGCTTCAAGTTATGGTGTCCCGTTAGCATCGGCCTAGATTCTTTGAGTGGAGTGGGCTTGGCTTGACTGTATGTGTTTGCATCACGAGTTTTATGATAGTAGATCTTTCTCGTGTCATTTTCACTCAAAGAACTCTGTTTTTTTTTTGGAATAGTTAAACCGTGGGAATTTTATGATCTCGCTCTCTGGTTGTGTCGCCAAATTGGGAGTGGGTGGTGTCAAAAGGAGCGTCTTGGCAAGAGCTTTCTAACGCACCAAAGAATGTTGGATTTCGTTGAGCGGATCAAAAGTTATGATCATTTGAAGTTGCTAGTTTAGGGTTTGACAGTTTTTAGTGATGGTTTACCAGCGACGTTAATTTCTCAAATAAGTGGAAATTTCCTTGAAGAAAGTTGTTGAAAATTGGTAGGAGTGTAGCTAGAGAGCCAATCTACAATCTGGCAAAGACAAATTGTGTTTTCATTGAGCAGATTATGCGTTATGTTTGTTTTTGTGGTGATGGGTTTTTTTGGTTTGTGCACACCTAGTGCGGAAGCGTTATCAGATTTTTAGCTAAATAACTAGGGAAGATCAGGTGCTACAATTTTGTGAAGTTGTTGCTTGAGGGCTGAATTGCATCTATGAATTGTTTGGGATTTTTTTTGGTAGAGCCAATTAAAAGTATTGACCTTTGAAAGATTTCAAGTTTGTGTAGATTTGTGCCCAGGTTTTTTTTCAGCGATCTTTCGTAGGTCATATCTTGGCACACAAAACTTTTTTTTAGTTGAGTTTTGGAGGGAAGGAAGATCTAGTTGTCCTCTACATTCTGGTCAAAGTAGATTGACATTTGGTGTAAGAACGGTGGAGATATGGTTGTTTGAGTGCTCGTAGCCTAATTTCGGAACTTTTGGCTATGGCAAATTAGGGATTTCGTGGAAATTGAGCTTTTGGCTAGTGGGGAGCACATTTTACGACTTGTGGTGGTGGGCCAGTTGGATGAGCTGAGCCGCTACTCAGCTAGGTGGTTGAGTTGAGTACTCGTTTCTAGTAGCAAATTAGGCACGAGGTTGACGGTACTTAATGGTGATTCAATTTGGGTACTGGGTTTGGTGATTGGGTCATCATGGAGCAATTTGGTGGTCTTGTGGAGGACCATGGTGAAGATGGTGGAGTTACATGTAGTGGGTTGAGGTGTCAACTACCTTCACCCACATCATCGGTTGTTGAGGAGGACGAGGTTATCGTGAATAACAAGTCTTCCATATTACCATCTAGTATTGCAGCCCCATTGATTTGGGATATGGACGGGGGTTTTGGGGCCATGAAAGGCGCCCGACGTTACTAAGGTGCAATGAGCACCATCGAGTTAGAGGACTTCATTTAGGAGTTTGATTCTTGGTGTGATATGCAAATGTTATGTAATGCCAGATTGTTCTCACCCTTCTTGGCATGGAAGGGATTATTTCAGCACTTGGAGGGTCCTCCGATGGATGATTATCATGAGTTTTGGAGAGATCATGCTACTGAGATTGAGGAGTGGAGGCAGCATTGGTCTCCATCCTATGTATCTATTACTCACAATGGTGTTGCTAGTGGTGGTACTACTACATCGTCTACTCCTAATACGAACACATAGGTTGTTCCCCCACCTCCGTTTAACCCTATCACAGAGTTCTTTTTGAGGCTGAAGAAGAACAACTAGGGGGTGAAAACGGAGAAGTTGAGGAGTCTTCAGGAATTTGAAGGGAAGACTAGTGAGAGTCTTCGCGAGGCATACACTTGTATGCAACGGTTGATTGTAGTTACCCAGGGGTGACGGAGGCTCAGACAGTTCAATTTTGGTATGGGATTCTAAACAAGGAGTTGCGACAGAGAGCACGCGATGTGACTTTCATGAGTGACGATTCTCCCACATTGGCCCATGTGTTTGCTTTGTCTGAGAAGATAGAGCTTAACATGGTGGAGGAAAGGGTGGTGACATATGGATTCAATAGGGATATAGTTACTACTTCTTGTGGACAACAGTCCACCTCACAACCTCGCACTAGTGGAGGTGGGAGTTGTGGAAGTCAGGTAGGACCTCAGTTAGGTTCTGGAGGGACGGGTGCACAAAGACCGTTACCTTCATTCGCTAATCAACAGCAGGGACAATCTTGTTGGACATGTGGTGGTGCTCATATGCGGAAGGATTGTCCACAGGAGAGTGGTGGACAGACTTTGTCTGATGGATCTCAATCGGCACAAGTTCAATGTGATAACTGTGGCCGGGTCGGCCACCCTCGTGAGCGTTGTTTTGACCTTTACCCAGAATTGAGATCAGGTTGTGGTGGAGGTCGTGGTGGACCAGCTCAAAAAGGTCGTGGTGGTAAAGGTGGTAGAGGTGGTGGGGGTGGTAAAGGTACACCAATGGTTAGGGCACCTCCCGTGATCACTCCTCCCCCTACAACAGAGGCAGCTATGGCTGCTAGGATTAAGTAGTTGGAGCAAAGGCTTGCTACCATGGCAAGTTTTTAGCATTGATCACATTCAAGAGGCAAGACTCCCACATCTTATGGGGGAGATGATCTTTTTTATATGGCTAGTGTAGCACAAATTGAGGCGTTCGTTGCAGTGACGAGAAGCGTCATTCGAGCCTCGGAGCCACGTGGGGCAACTGTGGAGTTGGATCCACAGAGGGGTGAAGTTGGTAGACAGGCCATGCTTCCCCAATCATTCTTGTTGTCTGAAGTGGTTAGGAATCCTTCCATGGTTCCTACACCGCCTATTGAGCCAACAGTGGGGCCAACGGCATCGACATCACGTGTAGTGGACACGGATGTATCATCAAGTGTAATGTCGCGGATGGTGACTTCAGTGTTAAGATCCCCAACATTTTCATCTAATGATTTGATGGCGTCAGGAGTTGACTTAACTCTTGTATTTCAACTAGCAGCCACATTATGTGAACGTGGGAGTGTTGTTGCTACAAGTGCCGAGGTATGTGAGGGTGTTGATGTGGGGCAACTTGTGGCGGCGGATGTTGTTATGGAACAACCCGTGGTATCAGGTGTGGATAGTCCTTGGGAAGCGGCGGCGGCTAAAATGGATGCATTACCAGCTTGACCAGTCATTGATCGTGAGAGGCTTACACCTGGTGTATGTATGTTGGATAATCGGAGTGGTATTTTCCGGTTGGTGAGTCCTACAGGCCAGGTGTATAAACAAGATCGGGTTTTGTTGGATTCTGGTGCCCAACCCTTGATGTTGGGGAAGGCAACATGTATTGGTTTGGGTATTTGAAGGTCAGAGCTTGAACCGTGCCCATTCCAAATTCAGACATCACTTGGTGGAGCCAATGATAGGTTTAACTTCATGACACGTGAGAGATTGTCGGTGCAAATGAAACCAAATCATGTGACTGATAGCTCTAGGTTGGGAATGACTACTGTTATTACAACAATTGAATCATATGATGTACTAATTAAAGGTGTTGTGTTGTATCCGATGGGTTTTCAGATGGATTATTAGACAAAAATAGCGACTTATCAACCTGGTTGGCAATATGGGGATGGATGGATGAGCCAGGTGCCTGCGAGATTTATTTTTGGGGTTCAACTAGGAGGGTCTCCCCCAGAGGTGTTGGCATCAGTTGCTGGTTTTAGTGGAGTGGTCACTTGGACAAGTGACTTGTTGGAGGGCAACATTTCAGCCATTGACACTTCGATTTACAAGGATATAGAGGAGGTTTCTAGCTTTGTTGCAACAATGTCCTTTTCATTGGATGTTCCACTTTGGCGTTCGAGTGGGGTGTTACGACAGGATGCCGATCGTTTGGTATCACAGGCTTGGCGTGAGGCTTTTGTGTCTGTGGAGGAGGAAGAGGTTCCACAACGGACTTCTATTTCTAGTCATGTTGGGTTGTCTCCATTAGATACTACACCCATTGCGTGGGAATATCCTTCCGAGGGTATTTTGCATGTTGGATCTATTTGGTGGGATGAACACTGGTTTGGCAACAATGCTTCAAGCGGGTATTCTAGTTTGGAAGTACCTTTATGTGGAGAGAGATGAAACCACGAAGAAGGTTTCATCGCGCCATCTTACATTATTGATGCGGCGATACCTTGAGTTGTTGCCGAAGTCGGCTATTCGAGAATATCAGCGGGCTTTGCCATTAGACATTACATTATTGGGGGCGCAAGACCTTGCGAGAGTTGGTCCTATTAATTTGGTGATTACTGGATGGCCATGCCAAGGTCATACTCGGGCTGGTCGTGGTGAGGAATTACGTGACTTTCGATTTCATATGTTTTGGGAGATGTTGCGGGTGTTACACCATCTTCGAACACATCAGGCACGTGTTCTTGCGTACATTCTAGAGAATGTACCTTTGTTGGGTGATACTAGGTCTCATGTGATGGCGAGTGTACACCAAATCCGGTCTTGGATTAGACCAGCGATTTTATTGGATGCAGCGAGGGTTAGCTCGCGTGCTCACGTCCCCGATTATGGTGGACAAATTTGTTGCCAAGGGAGGTGTTGAGGCGGGCATATGAAATAGTACCACAATCTTCTCACCTCACAGTAGATAATATCTTAGATATTAGGCGACGTTCTCAGGTGGTGAAAGTTGTTGATAGGTCACCCATGGTAGTGGTGAACCAAATGGGATAGCCTAGGATGGCGTTACCCACATTTGTTAGTTTTCCAGCATCACATGCCTATAAAGAGAGTGGTCCCAGGCTTGTATGGGATACTTGTTTGCAGCAATTGGTGGAGCCCAACGCCAATGAGAGAGAACGTGCAATGGGGTTTCCTACATGAATGACATTTGTCCCTTCTATTTTCGAAGCTTCACATCGACAAGTGTTGGGTCAAGCTATGGACCTGAATTGTTTGACTTGGATTGTTAGCCTTGGTATGGTTGAGTAGCGTCGGCTCAAAGCCACATTTGTAATAGTTACACCTCTTGTGAGCTTGCTATCCACTGTGACGGTAGAGGCATCAAATGGGGGTGAGGAAGGTTATACTTTTCATCCTTGGAGTACATGGGATGTGTTGGGAGAGCATGTGAAGGTTGTGGCCCATGCTATTGGAGGAGTTTGTTGCTCCAGTGGTGTTCCATTGGGTGACTTGGAGGAACGTGTGGCTTCTCCCAAGGTTTTTGCGTAGCAACCCATGGCATCGTCCTCTTCCTTTAGTGTGTTTACCAAGGAGACTTGGGAGCCTTTGATAGGGCCCAAGCTAATAGGAGGAAAGAGGCGACAGTTGATGCAATTCCTAAAAGCGTACAAGAGTTGTTTTGCCTTTAATATGAAGGAGTTGGGTGCTTTGATTGGACTTGGTATACGGATTGAGTTGGTTAGTGACAGGTCAATCTTTTGTCGTCCTTATAGATACAATGATATGGAGAAGGACCTGATTCGGAGTCGGACGTTGAATCTATTGGAGGCTGGATTAGTGGAGTTGTTGCATGGTGAGTATGCATTAGCCACTGTCATGCCTGTTAAAAAGGATGTACATGGCAACTACATAGATAGGCGGATGTGTGGAGACTATCATCCTATCAATCGACAAACTAAGTCCGATAAGTATGCCATGCCTACACCTAAAGAGATCTTTGATGTTGTGGGACATGCGAGGGTTTTTAGTACACTTGAACTTCTAGCAAGGTACCATCAGTTGCCGATTCGAGAGGAGGACAAGGCCAAGACCGCATTTTGGGGCGTCAACTCTCACGGCAAGGATTGTTTGTATCAGTGGAAGTTCATAACCTTTGGGTTGAAGAACGCGCCTGCCAAATTTCAATGTGTGACGGATAGGATCTTAGTAGGGTTGGATTTTGTCTGGTGTTATATCGATGATATTGTGGTATATAATGATACCGTGGAAGAGCACCAAATTCATCTACAAATTGTGTTTGAGCAGTTGAAGGCTCATGGTCTTTGTCTACATCTTGGGAAGTGTAAGTTTTTCCAGGAGAGTGTGGAGTATCTGGGTCATGTGATCTACCTAGGTGGTTTGGGAGTGCAACAAGCCAAGGTGGAGGCTATTGCAAGTATTCCGCATCCCATGGATGTGAGTAGGGTTCGCGTTTTCATGGGATTGACGAACTACTATCACAGGTATGTCAAAGGCTTTAGTGCGATGGCAAAGCCTTTGAACATGTTATTGAAGTTGGATCAGGAATGGCAGTGGGGTGATGAGCAGGAATGAACTTTTGTGGAGCTCAAGGCTAGGTTAATTGCAGGTCCCATCCTGAGGAGACCTATTAGGGGCGTCCATTCCAGCTACATAGTGATTGGAGTATGTTGGGACTTGGAGCAGTGTTGACACAGTGTGATGATGAAGGGAAGGAGTTTGTGATGGCCTATGCTAGTCGTTCGAACAATGCAGCGGAATCACACTATAGTTCTTATAAGGGAGAGTGTTTGGCAGCAGTGTGGGCTGTTGCACACTTCAGGTGTTACTTGTTTGGCACACAGTTTACCCTTGTCACTGACCACCAGCCGCTCAAGTGGTTGATGGAGTTCGATAAACTTACAGGAAAGCTTGCACGGTGGGCTTTCATCTTACAGGAGTATGGCTTCCATGTGGTGCATAAACCTGGAGTTACAAACCTTGATGCCGATGGTTGAGTCGGAACCCATGCACTAACCAGGAGGATAATACTGGAGTTAAATGGCATGGCGAGGTTGATGAGGAGATGGTGCCAAGTTGGCATGCATCGGCCTTTTTGTGTTTATTGGGTGTGGATTTTAGTATGGAAGGCCACGTGACATCTTACTCTAGTCAAAGGGTAGATGGCCAGTTTTCAGATCTTGAAGTTGGGGATGGTAGCATCGGTCACCATGATGTTCATGATGATACATTAGTGTTGGAGTTTTTACGAACCAGTATGGTGTCAGGCATGGTGAGTGTTAAGGAGAGAAATCTTGTTCTCCAACGAACTAAAAGGTATCGGTTAAAGGGGACACATATACTCCGAGTGTGGGAGGATGGTAGGGTACGGATTGTACCACATCTAGACCAGAGAAAGCATATTGTGCGGCATGCCCATGAAGAGTTGGGGCATTTTGGAGTAAAGCGGACATATAACTTACTCCTAGGTCAATATTGGTGGTGTGGTATGCACACTGATGTGCAACAATTAGTGTCACATTGCATGGTTTATGATAGGGTGAGGGCATTGTTCAATGCCCCTACACCACAGTTACACCCCTTGCCTATTATGGGTTGGGTTATTGCTGGAGTTTGGACTTTGCGGGACCATTACCATTGACAATACGGCACAACAAATATGTGTTGGTGATGGTGGAACACTTCTCCAAGTGGATTGAGTTGGTGCCATCCCCTGACAAATCTAGCGAGGGAGTAGCGTATGCATTCCTTGATAGGGTGCTTAGTCATTTTGGTGCACCAACTGAAGTGTTGACCGATCAAGGTACGGAGTTTCAGGGTGAGTTTCAAGTCTTGTGTGACAAGGCGTTGATTAATCACCGAACCATGTCTTGAGATCATCCAAAGGCAGATGGTTTAACTGATCATGTGGTACAAACGGTGAAGAGGGCATTGCGCAAATATGGCTTGCAGAAAAGCCACCTAGGGGATTAGGATATTCAATCACCATGGTTGGCCATGGGATATCGATTCAGTCGTCAAGCATCCTTGGCTTCCTTCTCACCTTATTTTCTATTATACGGCCGAAATCCAGACTTGCCAACAACAATTCATCGTGAGTCTAGTGAGGTGGTGAACCTTGATGACCTGGAGATGTGGTTGAGGGTGTGTTCTCAACGTGCAGAGCTCTTTTGAAGAGTTATGCCAACAGCGTTTGAAAACCTTGCCATTGCTCAACACAGGGATACATTGCGATATGCGATTATCCGGGGTGGAGGTTATCGACCATCGATTTGTAGGTTCCATGTGGGGGACTATGTCTATTTGCAATAGACTGCACCAATGACATTGGATGTAATGGCAGGTCGCACTATCTTACGAGTGCGAGAGGTGTTAGATTCTAGAGTTCTCATGTTGGAGGGTCGTGATGGTGTTGTTTGGAAGGACCATGTGTGTAATTGTGTGCCATGTCACCTCCCAAATGTGGATGGTACAGTTGACCCAGGTTTGGTAATGGTACGGGCCGGCTTGAGGTGTATGTTATGTGGGTCTAAAGGTGGAGTAACCCATATGTTGGTGTGTGATAGATGTTCTAGGGGTTGGCACATGGCATGCATGACTCCACCTATGGATGTTGTTCCTGTTGGATGGTGGGTTTGTCCTCGTTGTACTTTGGAGGGGTAGATGACTTGATCTTCACATGGTATGGATTGCATATGGGCGACTAAGGATGGGGCAACATAGCACCCAACCTTTTTATTCGTGCACTCGCAAAAGTGTATAGCATGTAGAAGATGTATAAAATTACCTGGAAGTTAGAAGGACCTAACCACCAGCTAGGGGGGTGAGTTGTGGTACACATGTATTTGTGTATGCTCTCGTCCATGTTATGTGTTTGTGTGTGTGTGTGAATATGGTATGTCGGCGATGTATGTTGTATGACAATATGTATTCGCACGACATCTATCATGACCATATGTGTGTTAGCTATAACCTATAGTGTGCTATGGTAACGAGTAGTGCCTACTTTGGGTTTCTAGGTTTAGGGTTAGAGGAGAGTGGTTCTTATGGTAGGACCCACCCTCATGTTGTGAGTGGGGGTATAAAGTGTGAGAGAGGGCTCAAAAAACATAGTTCTTTGAGTTGAGCCTAGAGCGTTGGGAGTAGTTGGAGTTAGTGAAGCTTTGAACTATGTGTCCCATTAACATTGGCCTAAATTCTCTGAATGGAGTGGGCTTGGTTTGACTGTATGTGTTTGCATCACAAGTTTTATGATAGTAGATTTTTCTCGTGTCATTTTCAGTTGTGGTACACATGTATTTGTGTATGCTCTCGTCCATGTTATGTGTTTGTATGTGTATGTGAGTATGGTATGTTAGCGATGTATGTTATGTGACGATATGTATTCGCACGACACATAGTTGTAACTTTAAAAAATGATATTATCCCAATCTTCAAATAATACATGTTCAATCACCTACAAACCTTCCCAAATCTATGTGAAAACTTGTATTTAATG
>Ga0209611_10005111_pt1 | contig 22180 bp, 14 predicted proteins | sample S1TSphgellanicum_3_FD_187693 | JGI IMG/M metagenome (GOLD analysis project Ga0209611, IMG submission 187693) | Host-associated microbial communities from peat moss isolated from Minnesota, USA - S1T2_Fc - Sphagnum magellanicum MG (SPAdes) (version 2) | ecosystem: Host-associated > Plants > Peat... | reverse complement strand
TATCCATGTAGTTCGACCTGGTGACCAGTTTTGATTGGTTGTACAATACTAGCAATTATAAAAATTTCAGTTTTTCATTATATATATATATATATGCAGTTTGGAACCAGATTCCAATTTGGAATCAGACCCACTTAACAAAAAAGAATTTGGAGAATCAATAACCTGGAGTCTTGAAATGTGAAGAACCAGGTCCACAACCGGACTCAGGATCTATCAAAATTCTAAGATTTCCTTGGACCCGGAAGGGGGGTCAAAGGGAGCCGAGGGGGGGTGGCTGGGAGGGTTTTTCAAAAAAAAATTTGAAAAAAAGGGTCTTTTCTTATGTTGGAAAGCTAGAAGCTGACAGCATGGGTCATAACAAGTTTCCTGTGGATGTTGTAAGTTGCACTTGTGGGGTGCTGGGTCACATAGGCCGTATTTAGTAAGTAAGTAGGTGCGGAATGACAAGCCTGGGTAGAACAAAAATCTCGAAAATGGCCACAATCAAGTTGACTAATCCGGAATCAGTGGCTAAGCAACTGACTGACTGAAAGAAGGTTCATTCCTGCAAGAAGGTACCGGTAGATAGGGCATATGGCAACCCAGAAACAAAAATGAGGAGAGGAGAATTGGGGATCCAAAAACAAGTGTGAAGTCATTAAATTGGTGATGATTTGATATCTTATTATTTTATACTTAGCATTGTAGCATCATCCCCATCTCTTCTTGCCATTGTTGACTCTTGGGACCAACATATTAGTTGAAATTCCTTTGTTTGCTTGGGGGTGATATATCCGCCCCTTCTCTATTAACTACCTTGCTCATTCGTAAACTCTTGCTCTTATGTTTTGGAAAATGGTAGAGTTATTTGTAAAGTCAACTCCCCATTGGGGCTGCATTTGGGCTTTCTTGTTTTCCCTCTCACCCCTCTCTTGAGCTATTATTAGAGTCCCCCCCCTTGGACCGACACTCCAAATTGGGCAATCCTTACAGTCAGCCTTTTGGGACCAACACTCCAAACTTCGTGCGCGAAGATCCTCATATTTGTATCCTTAGGTTAGAGTTTGGATCAGAGTTATGGGGTTGGAATTTTTTGGGTAGGGGTCAAATCATAGAGGTGAAGATTTTAAGGTTAGGGTTTCGACCTTCCTTTTTAGGTTAGGGTTCTTTTACTTAGCATTTTGGGGTCCAACCTTTTTGGGGTTAGGGTTTTTTTAACCCAACTTTTTGGGGTTTGGACTTAATTTTTACATTTAAGGTTAGGGTGCAGACTAATGTGAACTAATTATGAATTCATTTTTTGAGAACTTCATGGAACATTTTCTTATTTTGATTGTTGTTGTTGGTTTGAACTTGGCATATAGGGCAAAGCCATTGTGAGACATGTTGCTTCTTTTTAGTTGATGTTCATGTTGTACTTCTTTCAAAACTCATTTGTGGTTTTTTTTTACAACCTTATGTGCGCATATTGATTTTTTTAGGTTTTTATTCAAACTTTTTTTTTTCATGATTTTGTTAGGTATTCTCTAGCTCTTGTTGGAGTTTTTCCTATTGGCATTGAATGTCATACTTCCCAAGTTCTTTCTCCTATTGGAAAGTTGATTGGTTCTAAGAGTTTAATTGAAACAAAGGTTGTTGTCCTCCTTTTCTCCAAGTGAATACAAAGCATTTTACTATGGTTCATGTCAAAAGTTTTCCACTAACAAAATGGTTAATGCATTCGAACATATTTTGAATGTCTAAACTATTGAAAGTCTCCAACTTGTGATCATAAGTTGAGTCTCCTTTATCAGAAGTTGAGTCTCCTTCTCACCTTTTCTTTCTTTACTCAAATCTTTATAATGTTCTTTCACATTTTGCAACCTTCAAACTCTCTCACACATTTTCATGGCATTCATTACAATGTCGCATTCATGTTTTTCTTTGACACTACTAAAACTATTCATGTCAAAAAACAAAGGACACAAGAGAAAAAGTTGGCAACCTCTGATTTTGGTGAGTTTTCAAACTGGCTATTCAATTAATTTCCTTTATTGACATCCGTCCTTTATTTTGTATGTCATGTCATGTTTTGGCCAAAATGCGACAATACATTGTTGACTTTACGGGTAACTCGATAGGTACACCCATTTTCAAGAATATATGCCCTACAACAACAAATTGTTAGCATTTCCAAAACTATTTGTTGCAAAAATGCAACAAAAAGAAATTATTTTGTAGTTTGAATGACAATGAACATTTTCTTTCCAAAGTTTGCCAAAATAAGTTGGGAAATTTAATAAAATTATGCAAAAGCCTTCCCTAGTCTAACCCTTGTTAATCTTGAAGTTGTTTGATGTTGAGTTTGTAGTTGTAAGTCAATTTGATTAAGGACAATTTTTTTGAATTGGGGAAAAAAACAAAAGATTGAAGACTAGTTTACATAGTTTTGAATGAACTATGGGGTACTAAACAATTCAAACATCCATGTATCAATTTAAATACTTGTTTACAATTACACAATGATGCTAGATCTTTTACAACATACATGGTTTTTTGAATTCACATTACAACCTTCCACATTCAGGTCAAAACTCATAACTAGGAGCCAAAAAAGGTGTCGAATCTTAGACATGATGAATCAAAATTAAACATTTATTTTTTTATTACCATTCAAAATCATAATAATCATGAAAATTAATTTTTTTTTCCTCATATGAATGTCAAGGAACTTAGAGTAAAAATTCATTTGATCCAATTTTAAGTTTTGGTTTTAATTTAAGATGTTTGAAAATGTACACCTATTGAGTTAGATTGAGTCAATTTTGCAAAGGATTATCAAAAAGATTCATATAATAAAAAAATTAATTAAAAAAATATAGATGATAAAAACATATGAACCACACTCAAAAAACATTCATAATTTTAAAAATGTGGAATTTTAAAACTTTAAAAATTCAAAAAATGTTTCAAAATTGCTTCAAACTTTTAAAAATTCAAAATGTTTTTACCACATATAAATGGGTTATAATGTACATGATGTATGAAGAAAAGTTAGTTTAGAACATAATAAGATTAAAGAATGTGAAATTTTTAATTTTTGGTGATGATTTAAAATTTTGACCATTTTCAAAACAAAGCATTGAATACGTAAGGAATCTATACATTTTTAAAAATTCATATTTATTCAGTAATGACTATAAATAAATAAAATGATGCATTGAGGAACATTTAAATATTTTTTACAACAAGTTACAAAAAAATTCATTCAAAAATTCATTTGCATGTAGAAGTTTTTTTTGAAGAAAAAGGACTTGTAATCCTTTTGGCTCCTAGTCACAAGTTTTGACCTATTTCATACCAAATTCTTTGACATTGGACACCACCCATATTCCCTAATAATTGTGAAACTATTTATTTATTTAGAACATAATTTTATATAGGAAGGTGCCTACTTCAGGGACTTGGCAAAACCCTTCAATGTATTGAATCTTTGAAAATATGTCCTTTTATTTACATGATCAAATAATAGCTTATATTTTATGATCTACTTCCCAAGTTCATCATCCATTTTAGCAAACTCTTAACACAAACCCAAATACAATCATGAATATATGTGCATTTTAAAAACATCATTTTGGTCTTTCCTATTGGTTTTTTGCTTAACATTTTTTTGAGATTCTACTTGCAAACCACATGCACAATTTAATTTCAAGACATTGCCATGAACAAAAAATCTCAACATAATTTACTTCCAAAAATACAAATAAGTTTACATCTATTTCTTTCAATTCATCATCTACATATTTATAGAAGTACATGGGTTTAAAAACTAAAAAAAAAATTATCAAAAAATTATCAAAAAAAAAATGCCAAAAAAAAACTTAAAACCAAGAAGAATGGTTAGTGTTTCACCAAATATTCATTATACCCCTCAATTGGAAGTTTTCAATAGTTTAATGTAACGTGGATCTTGGAATTTTTTGGGGTTATTATTTTATGCCTATCATTCAAAATTTGACAAATTTAAAAAATCTTGACAAGTCTTAAGTTTTGAATTAATCGAAGACCTCATTCTTAATGAACCAAGTATCTCAAATTTGTTATCCGAGAATCCGGGTATTAATCAGGGACAGAGTCATGCCAGAGCCAAGAACGTGATGAAATTGGTTCAAATTTCAAGGCGACTGGAGAAGAGTTTTAGTCAATGAAGGGGGGTGGTGCCATGGTGGGCATAAGTAGGTGCAAGGAACTAAAGAAATACATGATATGCAATGCAGGTGCTTCACCTTTGCTTGCTGGAAAGCGGCACTGACATTTTTGAGAGTTGTGTGGAGGATTCATGAGGTGCCCTCAAGAGTGGATAATGCACTATAAATCATTTAGTTATATTTGAAGGGGAAAACCAAAGAGGTATTTGGGAAAAATAAAAATAAAAATAAAAATATATATTTTAAAATTGCAGTTGTAGGTGGCATGCCTGAAGATTTCTTCTTTGCACCACCAAAGTTTTTTAACCAATAGGGTAATGCCTTTGGAGCAGGGTGTTTCCCTGCATAAGGCAATGGCCCAAAAAATAAAATAAAATCATTTTTTGGGGGTGATACCCAATGGTTATATAATGGGAAAGAAAAAAAGAGAGACAATGTGTTTCGAAAAACGAAATGTCCACCTTTTTCTTTTGTGAAGGAAAATTCCTCTCGATAACATGCCCTCCAAATGCACTAGAAATTTTATGCCGATGCTTGACAAAAAAATTTAAAATGCTTTTCATGTTACGTGGAGCAATTCTAGTGAACAACACCAACAATAGGCCTCTTCATAGGTGTAAGAGGTCTCTTGTAGGCATATAGTGCCTTGCTAAGAGGCCTATTGTGATGAGTAAGGCCCAAACACAAATGGCAACCATGCCCTAAATGTGAGACTAGACTTGATGATCACCTAATTCTATGACCCTTCAGGAAGGGCCCTACCTTGGGGCCTTTACCTACACATAGGGGATCTACCATGAAGGTCTATCTAGATTTTGGGGGAGATGCCCAACTAACAACACCAAATCAATTCCTCTAACCTAATGTGTAATATCAATTCCTATGATTAAGTTATCATATAGCAGGATACAATATATAATTCCTATAATTTATAATAAACTTATGGAGCCGGCTACAATGAGGACTGGTTCATTTCCGTATTACAAAATCCTCACAAAGTCATCACATGGATCTCACATGGGATTTTTGTGGCAAAGAGCAAACGATATTGATAAGCAAGTACCCTTTACTTACAGGCAATTGATAAGTCAAGTGAAGCCAACAATAATTTCCCAACACACTACAACTTAAACTGTTCAACAGAGATACACTGGGTTGACTTTATTATAACAAATGAAGCAAGAAGCAACATGACACAACAACTTAGCTAGTAAGCTGACAAATTTGGGAGCTCTTTTCTGGGGATTAGGGTTAGGGTTCAGGTCTGGAACAATTTATGAGGTCAGATATTTACTTCATAACTCTGAACAGGGTGAACCCCTTGCGGGGAGGGGGGGCAATAACTCTGAACAGATAACACCCAAGAAGTGTGGGTTGTTCCTGAAATATGCACCCCAGCTTGAGGCAGAGTCAAAGCAGTGCTTATTTCAGGAACACCTTGAGGCTCCTCAGGCCATTACTTGCACCAGCAAAACATTTGTTCTTTATCCCCCCATTATACATACCCAATGAGTATCACAAGGAAAACAAACAAGGGTGCGTTGTCACACTGTGGCCTTGCCATTTACATTTAATAAAATCTTAAGGCAAAAGAAGAGTTATGGAGATTCAAATATTTCACCATGCAAAACTATAATCTTCGAAAAAATCCTTTAAAAGAAACCAAAATCCTTCAAGACAAGACATCATAACTCTATAACTAATCTCAAGTTTCAACACAAGCCAAAATATCATCTTTCAAAAATCATTGTCTAAAAATAGACCTACTACCTAGGGGCCAAAATCCCTTAAGCTACTCTACTCTATAATGAATCTAAACACAATAGCTGCTGCTGAACATGAGAAGTAGTCCTGTCATAGAATGGAACCTTAGTTCTAAGGTCACAGTTTGTAGCAGGCCATGTACCTAGTCCAGGTGCTGAGACTAGGTTGATGAACGCCCCAACAGCACCAGTGTATCCTGTGAGGATTCTGACATGTGACCTTGGTGAGTACCTCAGCCGGCACCTAAAGCCACATGCTAGAATATCTCTGTACCGGCAGCTTAAAGAGTACACAAAACTATGTTTCAATACTTATTACTATTGTGTAGCCTGTGTGGTTGGCCCAAGTGTGAATGGACACATTCTTTATTTTTCACATTTTTAGAATTGAAAATTTCTAAATTCAGCAATGTGAACACATTGAGTGCTCAACTGATTTTTCCTTCCAAACCCAATTTTTTGTAATTTGTTTGAATTTCCAGCAACAAAATCCACTCAAAAATTCAATATCTTCCACACCTTAGCTCTGAACATTGTGAAATAAACTCTATTAAATCTGACTCACTGAGGGCTTTCCAACAACACGCTCACATTCCAATACAATTTTCAGTTTTGATTTTATTTGATTTTCATTGAGAAAATGATTTAATAATCAATAGCTTCCACACCATAGCTCCAAACAGTCTCAAACCAAGCCCAGTGCACCCCTACTCATTGAGAGCTTTCTGAATATACTAAGAGTGCAGCATGAAGCAAAGTGGATTGAAAAACCTCAGCATGACAAATAAAACAAAACAAATTACCTTGCTTCATAGATAGATATTGCAATGAGTTTGGTGAATGGCCTGTTCTCTAGCCATATGATGAGTTTGCCTCACACAAGACTTGGAATTTTGTCTGTAACAGTCACCATACCCATTTGTTGTGCACAATTTGGAGAAATATTTCACCACTAAAGAATATGTTGCCATGCACTAATGCCAGCATACTAGCTTCAAATTGGAGGTAAAAAAATGTCAATTTGTGGTTTTTTAAATCCTTGAATTTTATACAATCTTTTTAGAAACATTCAAAACCCTAATATTTCCCTTCGTGAACTAGTGGAAGCTGAATAAAGAAGCAAATCCTGAAGCAAAACAAGCCACTTTGGCTCACTATTTTTGTGTTGGGCAAAATTTAGTCACTTGGTGACCAAAAACAAAAAGACCTACAACTTCTACAAAGGATTTTCTGGGGAAAATCCCCCAAATTTGCCACATATCTAGGGAAAAATGTTGAGTTTGCCATATTTAGATTACAGATCCTTGCAAGTCGCCAATACTAGCCTAGTTGCCTCGACTACATATGTAAGTAGGGAAGTATCATAGGTAACTAACTGGGTAAGTAAGGCACTTGGTGTGTACTAGGTAGGTGGATGCATGTGGGTGGTTAGTAGTTAGTACATAGCTAACCATGATGATTTAACTCAGGATATGAATACAATAAAAAGTGTTTCTTGTCCACACACACACACGCGCACACAGAGGGTCCCTTGTGCATCGTGGTGTGCTCAGGTGGGTGCTGGTCCACCATGGACTCAATGGTGTGGTTTGGTGGCTGTCGGTCTATTGTGGCCTGTAGGAATTAATTAACTAAGACAATCTCCACAAACACATTGCACAACATATTTTGATCAATAAAATTTTGCCCAACAAGTTTAATAAAGACGGTTATGAATTTAGCATTTTTGCTCTATATGCTACCACTGGCAAAAGTCATAACTGAGTTTAACACCTGCTCTTGATTGATCAAATGTATTGATGGGGGGTCTAGATGGTTTATTATTAATAAGTTTTGACTTCTTATTATCCTAGGTTCATGTTTATGGGTGGGGCTTGAAATTAATAAATAAGTATTCTTAGATTAAAGAAATATTTGAAATGCCGATAATGGGTGGAGCTACTACTCTAAACACAATAAGACCTTCCAAACTTTGCACATCTACCTAACAAGAACTTCACATCCAAGCACAAGTATTTTTGCCAACCAAAATTTTCAATGCTTCTCTTTCAAAAATAATGTTTAGGGTAAACATAAGGCAAAATTTATCATATCGGTAAATCACAAGGCAAAAGATCTCATGAACAATAAAGCCCAGGTGGAAACTTTGCACTGCTAACTAAGAGTAGGCTTGTTCTAAACGGAAATCTTCTCTCTGCAAAGAATGGAATTATTTCATTCCCCAGGCAGGCAGGCAGGCTTTGTTGTACGATTGGATCTTCAGTTTTTTAGGCAAGTTTTTCTAGTTTGATTTGCATTATTGCACCTCATCTATGAAATCATTTCCATTTGATGTGCAAAGAATTTTTTTGCATCACTCAAATTAAGATCCATCACACTCTTAAAGAGTAGGCATAATTTTATTTTATTTTTCGAAGAAGGATTTTCATCAATACTAGTGTGGCATGTGCAGTTGGCTTAAGTGTGAACTTGTTACCTAACTAATTTCTCACTTCAAAAATCAATATTTTTTAATTTAATTTAATTTCCGATGCCAAAAACTATTCGAAACTCAATATCTTTCACACTTTAGGTCTAAAAATCATGAAATCACCTCCATAAATTCCTACTCAATGAGGGTTTTTCCGACAATATCAATTTCTTTGATAACTCTTAGTTTTATTTTATTAAAATTTTAATGAAAATATTATTCAATATTCAATAACTCTTGTAGGCCTTAGGTCTAAACAGTGCAAAAACCGCCTCAAATCAGGGACAATTTGGTTTGGGGGATCTCAAAATGACAAATAAATAAACAAACTACATTCCTTAACAGATTGATAAATGTACACTCCAAAAGCAAAAGGGAGTGAAGAGAGAGAGAGAGAGAGAGACCAGCATTGTGTGTTGTGTTTATTGTTGTTGAAAACTAAATTAGACATGGGTTTCCATGTTGTTCAAATGCACATCCTAACAAGTGCAAAGCACATCCCAATAACCACTACTTGTCTAGAACACCACAATGGCACCAAGCAAAAACACAAAAGAGATTTTTTATGCTATTGTGTTGACATCAGGTGTCGGAGGAAGTCTGGAAATGTGATGAAAACTTGCTAGTCATCAAATAAAACAAGGGGTGTGTCACACCGTGGCCTTGCCATTTGCATTAAAAAGTATCTCAAGGCAAAACAAGAATTATGGAAACACTCAAATATTTCACCATACAAAAATATAGTCTTCAAAACATCCTCTAAAAGAAACCAAAATCCTTCAAGATATATTATAACTCTATAACTATTAATCTCAAGTTTCCAACAGAAACCAAAATCTCATCTTTCAAAACATCCTCATATAGAAATAGAGCTATTACCAAGGGGACCAAAATCCATTAAGCTACTATAATACTCTATAGTGAATCTAAACACAAGATCCAAGGCAAGGACAACAAAGCACTCAACAAAGGGGGAAAAGAATGGGTACAATACGGAAGGACTGAAGTCCGGGCAAACAAAAAGAATCCTCCAAATGGGGCGAACCGCTAGGGGAATGAGAACAAATCAAGTACTGGAGCCCCATACTTGAAACCCCTCGGTTGCGAGAAGCATATAAGAAAATCTGGAAATCTCCCAACATGATGAGCAAGCTTCTGGAACTAAGCTACCATGATACTGAATGGAATCTTTGGGGGCAGAGCTGGAAGGAGATCAGTTCTGAGAATAATGCCATAGTAAATGCTAACTTATCACCACAGTTTTCACCATGGGGAGGGGGGTGGTAAAAACAGAGACCCCTGTGGTTCAACGGGTCACCCCCTGGCGCCTCTCAGTCTCCGAGAAGCGAGGAAGAAGAAGAAGGAGGCGAGGGGGAACCGCGCGCCTCTCTCTCTCTCCTCTCTCTCTCGCCTCTTTGCTTGCACTCGGGTTCCGCAATCTTTTGGGAGATTTGGGTAAAATGTGGTCTTCTTCGCTCATCCTGTTGCTGTGAAGTCCTTTGACGTGTGCGCATTTTGGTTTTGGCTTTTGTTTTGTGGTTTTTCCCCCCCCCCCTTCTTCTGGTCACTAAGTTTTCGAGTATTTGTGAACTTTCCGCTTTGTACAGCTCATTTTTTCGCTTTTGGGTTCGTGTTCCACCGCCGTCTGGAGGCTCTGAGTGTCTTTCAGACGCGACAATTCCAGCGAAATTCTGTTTCTATCGCGTAGGGGGATTTCCTTTTTTTTTTCTTTGGTTTTGTTTATAGGCTTTACAGTGAGTTCAGCAAGCAGACGTGTGTTGTTGTTTCCTCTTCTTCCTAATGAGAGACTCTAGGCCAGCAGTTAGCATGTGACCAGTTGGTTTCTTTTTCTTTTTCTTTTGGGAGGAAGGTGGTCTGACGAGTCTTTTCTAGGTCTCAGGCAAGAGTAGTCTCGAAGAGAAGTTTTTTTGGAGAGAAGAGATAACGATGGCTGGGGTAGTAGAGAATGGGGCAGAGGATCCAAAAGCAATGACGGTAGTGCAGTTGGCTGCTGGGGAGGCTCACACTCTTGCTCTCACAGGTAAAGTACCCACCAGTCCTTTTTCATGTATTTGGGGATGAATGAATGGGGGTTTAGCACTTTGCATGTCAACAAGGGAGCCAGCCAGCCAGCCGCAAGGTTTTTCCCCCCCCCCCCTTCTGGTTTCTTTCTTCTGGGGATTCTGTCTTCTATGTCAACTTTCTTCTGTCCTGGGGAATTCTGCACAATGGGTGCTTGTGTATTGCGGAGTTTTTTTTTTTTTTTGGGTTCTTTCTCCTGGGGATTCTGTTTCTGTATTTCACTTTCTTCTGTCCTGGGGAAATCTGAACAATGGGTCCTTGTGTATAAGTATGAGTATCTCCACCAGTGCTAGTATGTGGCCCTGCACTGGAAATCTTGGATGAGGTGCAGCAGTCATATCCAGTGGATCCACTGGAAGACTGCTGTGAACCCTGGAAAGATTCACATCTTGTAGGGCCTTGGAGGAGCCCTTGAAGAGTCTAATAAATAGAGTCAAGTCATATTTATCGACTGCAACCTATTTCTGATTGGCTAGATAATTGGGTTGGTCCAAGTTGGTTGCTATTAGTAGTCTCCCAACTATTTGCAGTCCCAGTTTCAGTTGTATGGGTGGGTTTGGAAAAAAAAGTAAAGAACTATAACTTGGATGTGAGAAACATTTTTTTGCAGGGTCACATACTGAGCACCACTGGAGATGTTCTAACAACAACCCTATGTAGCTTGCTAAAGATTTTTTTTTGGGGTTTAAGAATTGAAGATGGATCTGAGAGTTTGTGTCCTCCCATTCTTGGAGTGTAGATTTCGTGTTAGAAAGCAAACAGCCAATGAATCTTGCAAACCAGACAAAGATTCAGCAATGGGTACTTGGGTGGACTGTCCATTCTCTCCTTGTGGACTTTGAAACGATGGAAATGGGTAGAAATGGGTATTTCTAATGACTAACTGATCATAGCACTCAGAAATGCTGCTAAATGGAATATTTTCTGCGTATTCACATGTGACTTGGGAGACGATACTTTTTGCTGGACATTCTTGTCAAGAATGTGTTTTCTGTAAATCGGAAGGCCAATATACCATACTGCAAAGATTGTAGCTTCAATTTCTGTTTTCAGGAAAACAACCTTGTCTGCTCCCAGTGTACAGATAATGTACTGTTATGGTTCTGCTTTTACATATGGCTCAACTAACTTTTTATGTGCAGAGGGAGGGAGTGTGTATGCATGGGGCCGCAGCATCTTTGGACGACTCAGTGTTGGGGTTGCTCAAGATGAGCTTTTCCCAACATATGTAGAAATTGGGACAGATGATGACAAGGATTCTCAAAGCTCATATGCAGATAGTCCATCAGCAAGAGATGACAGCCAGTCTGGACTTCTTTGTGACAGAGATGGAAGCTTTCTACATAACAAAATTGTACAGGTGGCTGCAGGGGCCTATCATAGCCTTGCTCTTTCAGGTACCATAATTTCCTCATCCCAAGCAGCCCCTTTTCTTTTTATTTTTTTGTATATCTCTGCAATCATGAATGTAGGAATGTATGAAGAATGCAATCGAGTCATGTTCTAATTTGAGTTGATAAGGCATCTCTTACATGACACTGTTGAATAATTTAGTCTGTCTTCAGATTTTGGAATTCATTATTACAATTGACATCTGCTCTTTCTCATCAAAAGAGTTGCGCTTGGGATGTTGATTAGTTGCTTTGGTTTTTCTTCTTTCATATTTTTTGACTGTAGCTTAATATGCCTTTTGTGGGAACAGGTGATGGTACACTGTGGTCTTGGGGATTCAATGCCTGTATCCAGCCCCATTAATTTCTCTCCTACATTAATAGGAACATCTGATTGCATTTCTTGTCCATGTCTTTTACATCATGTTCTTCACTTTTCACACAAGGACATCATTCTGTTCACTTGACTCCAAGAACATGTACATATATGTTGTTTGTCTTGCCATGTCTTAAGTCTTTATTTTTGGGACAAATGTTAAATCGTGGCATTTCTTAATTGATACATGGACGGTCAGCTGGGTCGTGAAAGGGCCGCATCATATCCTGCACCCATACCTTTCCCCTCCCCCACCAAATTAGTTTCGTCTCAACATTCTCACAGAGGCGGGACTGCGTTTTGGGTACAGGGATCAAAAGATACTGACAGCAGGCAACTGAAGGTAAATCAAGTCTCCTGTGTGTGTTATGCTGTTTCCATACTTATTAAGCAGTCTTGTAGTTCTGTTGTATACTTTTGTAATGAGATCTGGGATTTTTAAAAGAGGTTTCTTTCATGTCACATATATAGTGTTGAAAGATTTTGCTACATTTTCTTCATCCTTGTTTTTTCACAGATAGTGTCAGTAGAAGCTGGGGGTATGATGACATCTGCAGTGGACCAAGATGGTGGTCTTTGGGTCTGGGGAGCTGTTCCGCCACCAGCCACCAGACATGACAAACCTAGCGCAGGTCTTGGTTATAATGAGACATTCAGTCTTGTCAATATTGAGAAGCCTGAGCGAGTGCATGCCCTGATGGGGCTCCGAGTTCTCCGGGTTGCATGTGGGAATGAGCACATTCTGGCACTTGTCAAAGCCCGAGATGGTCTTGAATGTTACAGTTGGGGTAACAATTCTTATGGGCAGCTAGGGCTTGGTCACTTGGAGCCACGCTCAACCCCAGAGGTCATTTCATCACTATCAATTTCCTCAATAGGAACAATAACAGACTTGGCATGCGGGGCATTTCATAGTGCTGTGCTCACTGTCCAGGATGATCAACCTATGGATCATTTCCTTGAGCCATTGGCATCACCATTGCAAAGAAAATTTCAACATTCAGCAGAGGTGATTGCTCAGGTTACTGCTTCTCCAAGAATGGGGTCAAGGCGTGGCCGACCTCCCGTGGACCATTTTTCGGAATCAACAGCATCACCAAAATACCGAACAAGACAAGGGGATAAATTTTCGGTTTTCCAGTATCCAGGATATGGTGGGTACAGTGGGAGTTTTAGTGGTCAAAGTGATGCAAGCTCATCACCAAAGGCTAGTTCAAGGGGCTCATCCCAAGTATCTTGGAAAAATTTAGGCCAGACAGTAAGTAACAAGGATAGTTCACCTTTGGATGCTCATGTCTCCATTTGCTGGACATTTGGACAGGGTGAGAATGGTCAGTTGGGACATGGGGGATCAACAAATTTATCAACTCCAGTGCCTGTTGATGGGCTTCCAAGCCATGAGCCTATTCGAACTGTAGTTTGTGGGCAGTTCCACACAGGAGTGGTGACAGAGACTGGAGATGTTTGGGTTTGGGGAATGGAAGGTGGTCTTGGTTTATGTCCAGGGATTGGACCACCTGGTGCCCGGAAAGGAGATGCTCTTACTCCAGTACGGGTGTTTGGGAAGAGCTCAGCAAAGTGCCATCCAGTAACAGGCTCAAAGGGCATTGCATGTGGAGCAGCTCACACTGTGACAGTTGCAAATGGTGGAGTGGATTTATGGGCATGGGGACGAGGTCAGAATGGTGTTTTAGGGCTAGGTCATGCATCTGATAGTTGGTTCCCATCCCCTGTTGTTTGGCCCCCAAATGTAAACCCAAGTGGTAAGGAGAATCTACCAGCATACATGGAGGTAATGCGGTTTGACACGAGAAAATCAAGCCGGTCATCAAGTAGGGCTGGTTCACGGGGCACAGGAGATGAAATCCGACCTTCTACAAGAGAGTCTGATGACATCCAGCTGGCTAGAAGAGATCCCGGGGATAACAGTCGGTTCTTCAGAAAGGGTGATGATTTGAGACTGTCAAGAGGAGAATATGAGAGCTTGTCCACACAACAAGATGGAGATCACACTCAAGCTTTTCAAAGCCAACCAGGTGAGGCAATTGTGTGTCAACCTGTGTATTCAGCAAGCTTCTTGCAAGTCTCCCAACAGCTAAAGAAATATCAAGTTCTGGAGCCACTGTAGGAACGTAGACAGCACAGGAATTTGATGTCTCTGTTGTCATCCCCTTGCTTTTCTTCCTGGGAATGTGTGCCCATGAACTCTACACACCTTGTGCAGGGATGGAAATGAGGACTGTGGATGTGGGAGATGAGAATGGGATTTCTGCTTCAGAAGAGGTAAGGGCATTGAATGCAGAGCTAGCTGCTTTGCGGCGTTACACACAGAGCCTTCATGCAGCTCTGTACGGAGGGGCAGAGGCATTTTCACCACACATTCTGGAAGATCATCCCCTTTTTGATGCTAATAGTGATGGCCCTAAAAGTTTTCAGCAACTCCACAGCAGGGATAATGAGCAGTCCCCAGGTGACATAGCAGTACAGGAATGGCGGCAGCATATTGAGCTGGCACCAGATGCAGATTTGGTGCGTTCTGTGCCCATATTTATGATGTTCTGACTAGCCAGGCTTTCCACTTCCATTCAGCACCTTGCCAGTGTCACCTGTCCCCTTTTTCTTTGTGGTTTCAACACAGTAAGCAGGTTCATCATTGGGTAATTGAAGACCAAAATTCTCCTCCAGTCTCACTTTTTCAGAACTCACTTGATCACAACTTCACTCTGTAATGTCTACCAAGTACAATATAATGAAATCATTGACTACATCATGACTGAAAAGTGATTTTCTTTTTTGTTGTTGTTCAGATGCAGTTAGAGATCTTCTACAAAGATATGCGAAAGCGCTTGAAGGACATTTTGTTTCAGAGAAAGATGGAGGATTGGTGCCGTCGGTGCATGTCTACTCTCTCTTCATCATCATTTCAAGAGCCGCCTCCAATGCCTGAAAGATTTTCTACTCCCAACACTCCATCCATTGACGGACGTAGCAGGGAGTTTGCAATGCGAATGTCAGGCCTTTTAGCTGATCGGTCTGACATGTTACCTCCAGCAGCACTGGCTGCATCAATCGCAGAATTCCAAGCACTCTCACAACGCACTGGTGGTAGAGGATAAGACACCCATTCCTTCTCTTTTGTCCAATTACATCTGAGTGGAAATTTCTTCTTTGTCCTCTTGCTGAAGTAATATCATAGATTTGACACTCAAGCCAAGGACTTTTGCTCATCTGAATCAGGACAAACTTGTATCTGATGAGAAAATAGCCAGTGACAACACAACCCAATACTGCAGTCCAAGAGGTTTTGATCAGGAGGAGAGATCTATCTAGACACACCTGTAGGATTGGAAGTGGATGTGGCAAATGATTGTTGCCTGCAAGTTGCAGTCATGTCCTGCAGATTTGCTTGAAATGTATATTGGGACCAATTGCTACCTTTCTTCCTTCTGGCCAAGCACTGAACAGCCGATGAATAAAGCTCAACTTTTGTTGCCTGCTTGCATGCATGCTATCCTTAGACCTTATTTCCATGGGTTGACAGGAAGGCTGCAATGTACTATCCTCTCATGTACAGACACACCAGGTGCAGACTACATGAACAAGACTGATGAGAAATGACCTCTAATAAGGGTTTTATTAGGGTTTGGTGCAGTGTAAAACAAGGCTCTGCCCCTTGTGGCAAGTTCAGTTTTTGACATGGGTGGGGTTTAGAGTAGCAGGGTTTAAGCATGAATGAAACTGCTACTCACCTTATGAGCAAATTGTTTCCCTTTAGATAGTCATTGTAATGAGGGCCAACATGCTTCTCAACCGCATGCCCCCAAGGTTTGAAACTTTGTATTAGTGTGTTGCAAGGTTCCCTGGTTTGCAAGGTTAAACTTGAGGGTTGGCATCGATTTGTTGGACCTGGCACAAGAATCAAATTGTCAAATTAGCTTTTTGCTAGATCCCAAAAAGAATTCGTGCACACATGTTCAAGTTCTTTAGTTAGGCAAGTTGAACTTTTTTGAAAAGTTGACAACTACACTAAACTTTATAGGGAAGGAATTAGTTTTAATTACTTGTAGACATTTGTACATATACATATCCCAATTTTAATCTTTTGTAAAACTTTGTACCTATACAACCTTTAGCCTTGGGGAATGTGTAATGAATACATGAAACCAAACACAATTTTCATATTTGGCTTGAGAGTGCATAATTTTGAAAAATGTGCCAAAGTTGGAACTACAAGGTTTTGAAATTTGAAGAACTAAGGTCGAACTTGCACCTTGAAAACCTCCAAAAAGATTGTAAGTGACAAGATCAAGACCAGAGGTTGTCATAAAAAGGGAAAGTTAACAAACATTGTTTTGAAATTAGGATACTCACATGATTTTTAATGACCCAATGATCGCTTATGTGATTGGGTTGAATTTTATAGTTTAATATTGAGGTCAATTAATCATGAAACAAATCCAAACAACTTCAATGGCTAACACGAATTGCAAAGATATTACTTGATGTTCCTTGTTTTGAAGAATGTGTTTTACATAGCAAAAGTTGAAGTCAAGAGCCAAAGTTGTTGGGACCTTGCAAGCGCTAGGGGTTCAATTTATGATTGCCATGCTAAATGTTATATATTGTAGCCAACACAATTACAGTTCATCAAGTCAGCTAGACATGAAAATTGTGTGAATATTGGTGGATCAAACCTTGGGGTAACCTTGGCTATTTTATGGTAATTAGAAAGTGACCACCACCTAAAGGATGTAGGAAATTTCTAGTATGAAGAGTCATTTAATCATGTTTAGTTGACAAACAAAGTGTTTCAATTTTCACAATTTGGCAACTTTATGTGATAAAAACTAAGTGAACATTCATGTTTCTTATTGTTCATCATGTGTTCATCATGCAGTTTCAAACACAAATTGATTGTCATACACTTTTATGTTGATGCTCAAATGCATTCAACTAACTAAACTACTTAATTGGTAAGCTAATTAAATTAGCACAATAACAATCAAAGATTAAACATTACATGTGACAAACCATTTCCTTGATAGCCCTATCATAGTTTATTAGTCATTAATTGACCTTGGACTCTTGCATGTCTAAGTATTGAAAAAAGAATAAGCAACTCAAATAAAATCATGAGAAATGATGAAATTGTGCAAAGTGCAATGCTTTATTTTTCATTTTGCAAAAGCAGATAAAATTGTTATTGTGGGTCAAGCTTGAGAATAGTTAGCTACTTGCCTTGTCAATTGTTTGAAGGAATGACAATTTTATTTTGTGATTTTATTTTGTTGAATGTCTTGTGATTCTAAATAGTTAATGTTCAACATGAATTAGCAAGTGTAATGTAGTAATATGATAGAATGTACTTACAAACATATTAGATATAGAAAAAGAATTTACAACAATGTTTTGTGTATGCATACACAAGTTCATACACCAAAATCACTTTAAAACAACAAAATAAGTGAAGATATATCAAATAGGAAGTTGCTTATCACTAGTAAAGAAACTAACTAATTGTTGTAAGCCAAAAAATTGTATCCATGCACATTCAAAATATAATGACAAGTCATTATCAGTTTCTACATGCAATGATTAATTTGTGAATTGGTTCAACGTAAAAAATTAATTATTTGTTAAAGAATGTTTTGTGCAAATTCATAATCAAAACTATAATGAACATACCATGTCGGGGAATCAAACCTCGACACAAAATGCATTGCCCATTGCACCAAATAGATTACATGTGCAAGCATTTGATGTTAATGTTCTCAAGAAATAAAATGGAGTGACCTATGGATAAAATGAATTGCCAAATGTCATAAAAGCCAATATTATGGGTCAACAAATGCTAACAAGGAACAACTACAATGAAACAAAATGGTCCAAAATCAAATATGTTGTTCCCCCTTAACATATAAAAGTTTGCATTGTGTGTAAGTAGGCCTCAAGGAACAATTCCATAGATACACCCACAATTGAAGTTTGGGTTTAACACCAAATGTGTGTCATCTTAGTGCACACTTTCTACTTTACATTACATTGACACTTAGTCCTTTCACCATTACCAAACCAAATAAACTAGTAGAAAATGAATAAATTGGAAAACATTTGCTTCCAACTTATCATAACAAGGGGCATTTAAAAATTCTTCAATTTTTGAACACTCTACACAAATATAGAGCCTAGAATTATTCATATCACCATATTGCACATTCATTGTCTTCTATTCTTAAATGGTGGCATTGCATGGGAAGTTTTCACATGTATAAAAATGTTTGGAAAACATGCAGCTCATTAAACAAAGTAAGCATTAATGAGTTTTTTTTTTAAATTGACTTTTTAGTATTGTAATACCTTTTCCATTTTGGCCATAATGTTTTTAATTAAATAAAAATCAATTTGTTTAAAATTCAAATGTTGGTCATGCTAAAAAATTTTAAAAGATTAAGTTGAAAGTGCTGAAATTTTTTTTAATTAATTTTTAAATGCTAAAAATGTTATTCATGCTCCCTAACACCTTGAGATTTTCCCCATCATTGATTTTTGCAAGGGACTAGGTTTTTTCTAAGGTTTGAATATGGCTAGGCTAAATAAATTAACTTTTTTGGCAGCTATATTTTGAGCAACTCATTGAACTAGTATGAGCAAGTAGCTAGGATCCGAGTGAGTGCCAAATTCTTTCAAAGTTTAAGCCCCTTAGTGTTGGTGTCTACAACATTCCAACTTCTTGCAAACATTGCATGATATGCATTGTTTCAAAGTTGCTTTCAAACTATCTTCATTGTATTTTCAAGCATTCATCTCATTTTCATATGAAGGTTGTAAAGTTTTTAAAGTTCCATGGTATTTAGCAATGTACATTGAAATTTGGGTGTAAAGTGAATTAGGGTTATCATGTTCCCACTTCCCCATTTACCCCATGGTTGGTATATTCCAAATAACTACAATCATGTTCTTTCCACTTTCTATTACAACATGGACTTCTTTATGGCAATGGTCTAGAATGAACTATCACACTTCCATAAACATATGTAGGGCAAATGTTAGATAAAAGGTTTATGGAAAAATTGCAAGATAATCCTTCTGATGAATAGGGTGGTTTTTTGTCGCATGTTGTTTTTGGAAGGCCCCCACTTTCTACAGTTATGGCAGTGGGCCAATTCTTCAACCTGAAAACAAAATAAAATTTTTATCAACTTCATGGTTTCTTTCATCATTGTACAAGTAGTAAGTTCTTTCCCCACCCCCGGCTCCTAATGTTTCAATAATTAGGAGCCATAATGGTTTTGAATTGCTACCACTTACACTTTCTCTTGGATTATTTTTTGGACCTAGCACAAGAAACTAATTAGCAGCCCATGCCAAGGAGATGGAAGACACCTCGACAAGGTGAGTGTTCTTCAATGAGATGCATACACTTTTTTTTAAACCCAACTTGCCTTTACCAGGTCGCAATGGAAATCAAAGAACCTTGCTAAATATTAACATTTATTTTAATTGTGGTGAACTAGAGGTGGAGGCATGTGTCGTATTTGTAAACTACCAAATTGTTGTTCAAACATCATTTGGCCAAGAATAAACCCCCGGGGGTTGATTGTTGTTATATCCATTGCTAAATCAGTTGGGGCAGCTACATATTATTGCAACACTACATAAATAGGTGGAGGCTATCATGAGGAAGTTAGTTGGGCCACATGAGCCCTTCGATGCATCCCCAATGGTATCATCTATGAAAATTTGACAAATTGGTCTAATGTAGCAAACTAAGGAGCATATATCATAAGGGGAAGATAGACCTAAGCCACAAGCTTTGCATTTTGTTGTGGTGTTTGACCCCTATATGACTCAACTTGAGGGTGTTAAGGAATTGTCACACTTCCATAAACATATCCAAGGCAAATGTTAAATAAAAAGGTTTACAACAAAATAAAAATATACACCTTCAAATAAATAGGATGGTTTCTGTTGCAAGATGTTTCTAGAAGGCCCCTCACCTTTTAAAATTCTAGAACTAGGCCAATTCTTCAACCATGAAAAAGAAACAAAATCTTTATTAACTACATGGGTTCTTTCATCATTATACAAGCAGTAGGTTTTTTCCCCACCCCCAACTCCTATTCCTCTTGCTTTCTCTGTCTTTCATTGGTCCATCCAAACTAGGTGAAAGATCTACATTTACAAGTATATGCAAAAAAATATCTCTTGATTTCTCTTTTTCATAAAATTTAGGCTTAAGAACATAAGAGAGGTGCAAAATAACAATATTGAAAAAGAAGCAAAGGGTTGAACAAAACATTGACAACTTTGTATAATAAGTAGAGGGATGTGGTTTGTTGTCATACCTTTGAATATTCTATTGGAATGTTCTAGTGGCCTTTTGCAAGTTGACCCACATTATGCATATGATGTTAGTTTCAAAGTGTCATTGTCAACAACTATAAGTCGGTTTTTCCTTGTGCATGGATTATAGGTTGGATGGATAATGTTAAAAAGTTCCTTACAAGAAAATATTTGCTCTGGTCTTTTGTACTATGATGGTTATCTCTTGTGTTCAATTCTCCATTGCCTACATTTTTTATGTCAACATGATCCTTCACGCTTTTCACTTTACAACCTTAACCTTTTGATGTTTGTTTATGGTATCCACATTATATTTACAGATTTTTGTTTGGCATCTACAAATAACAAGGTAGGAGTGGACATTGCATACCTTCCTTGATTCAATTTTTACCTTTGGTCTTGTTTTACATGGGGTCCAATCTAGCACCATAGATGCAAACATTTTTGCAATTTAAGTGCTTCAACTTGTCGGTTGTCTTGAACCTCATGCAAGTTTCAGCTTTATTTTCCTTTTAACAAGAATGTATTGTTATTTTGGTTGGGCTTGCATTAGCCCATTATAGGGCCTTCTATGTCATATTCATCATTGAATTAATAACAATTATTACTAAGATAAAAGACAAGCAAGCAAAAGAAAAGGGGGAAAATGGTGTAAATCAAAGACATTTCCATAGTGTTTTCAATTTGGTATTTTTTCTTTTTCTCTCTTTCTCTCTCTCCGACTGAAAAAATGTTTAATCTCTTTGTTGATGGGTCCAAATTCATTTAGTTCCACCATTTGTTGGGAAGGTGAGTGCATTTACAAATTCAAGACTGAAATTCAATCACACACATGAAAAATATTATCACTATTTTGGAGTTGCTAAGAAAGTTTGGTGCCAAAAGTACCTTGGAATTAGCAAGTTGGCGGCAATGGACCTTTTTAATTTGCATAGGTGTCTAGGAAGCATTATGTTTGACAATTTTCAATGGACCCACTATTTAATCTTATGCATGTTTTCTTTAGAAAGTAAAGGAACAATAGTGAAGAAGAAAACTCTTTGATTGATTCCCAAAATAATGCATATGTTCTAATAAGTCTTATGATGTAATTTGTAATAGTTATTTATAACCACACATGTTGCTATTGGAAATCATTGACCATGCACATGGTTGTCACTTGTTACATATTGAAGAATAACAACATTACATATGCAAGGATTGGTGGTGCTTGGAGGCCAACAATCGCAATAGGCAACATGATAACATAAGATCATTGGCTATCAACAACAACAACAACAACACTAAATGCAGTAATTAAACACACATCAAACACCACATTAATTGAATCAATGTCAATAATCTTATATATTAAAGCAACAGTGGTGTCTGTCTGTCTGTCTTTTACTTATCTCTTACTTCTTTCGATTCCTGGCCCCTTTTTCTTTGGTACCCTCTTTCTTCTTCTTTTTCATTCTTTCTATACGCAGTTTCTTTTTCTCTAACGTCATTTCGCTTTCATTACCTCTCTGGCGTAATCCCATTGGCTCCCGTTCCATGTGGAGTGTTTTGGGGGGTGGGGGAAGGGAGAGCCTGGTGAAGCA
>Ga0209611_10005109_pt1 | contig 22185 bp, 13 predicted proteins | sample S1TSphgellanicum_3_FD_187693 | JGI IMG/M metagenome (GOLD analysis project Ga0209611, IMG submission 187693) | Host-associated microbial communities from peat moss isolated from Minnesota, USA - S1T2_Fc - Sphagnum magellanicum MG (SPAdes) (version 2) | ecosystem: Host-associated > Plants > Peat... | reverse complement strand
GGGGGGGGTTAGCGTTTTGCGTCTTCCAGTGAATTCACTGGATTCCTATCTAAACTAGGACCCTAGCCCCTATGACTCGGACCCAGCCAAACATTTTGAAGACCCTATGGGTCCGAGTCTTAGACAGGTCTTGTTCCATCTAGACCCGCAGGGTCCAGTTCCATGGCGAGTCTAGGTCAATTTAGACCCGACAAGTTCAATTCCATGGCAGGTCTTGCTCCAACTAGACCCACCAGATCCGGCAGAAAACCCGGCCCCTGCCAACACTGGTCGTGACCCCATTCACAAGAAGTCAGAAACCTGCTATAAAAATGACCAACTCGTGCTTCTCATGATAAGGCAAATTATTTCTGGTTCTCAGTCTTCAAGTACCACATTTTGCATCAGAGTAATACAGGCAGTAGAACTTCGCTTTGTGCATGCAATTTCATGAAGAGAACCCATGCAGGAACAGGGCCGCCTCCTTTCCACCAGTGTTTTTTTGTTTCATGGGGCACATGTTGCCCAGTTGGCTATTTTGTGCGCCCTCTAGGTAGCAACTAGACTACATAAAGCCCAGACTGGTCGAACTGGTTGGCTACTTACAAGCTAGGGAAATCATTGTTTGACAACTATCCACTTGTTTTTCTGAGCTAGAAATTAGCAAGGTGTGTGTAATGTGGTGCAGTGCATTAGCAAGGTAGCCTTATTTTTCTTAGACACATGTACAACTTAGGAGTTTTCTTTATCTCATATTATGAAGAAAAGGCCATGTGAGGGAATCAAACCTTACCAAAATGGTGTTACCCATTGCTCGACATGGAGGATTTCCATAGACAAACAACGGCAGTACAACCACAAATGAGGTTAATGAAATGCATTGGGACTTGAGCATTGAGCATCAAACTCCCTGGAATAGTAACTAGTTGCAAGGATATCCCATTGTTCAACAGGTAATCAATTACAAACCTTAAATGTGATTGTAATATTGAGCAAGGCAAAGTGATGAGGATCACGGAAACAAAAGTCATCAAAATGCTAAAATTGTCACCAGAACTTTGAAGGTTCATCACCCTGAGGCCCAACAAAGGTAAGCATTCATGAAGAATGAATACTCAAGCACATGGGCAGATCTAAACAAGAAGTTAACAAGCTAAACATTCTTAGATTCTAAAATCAATAGATGATAATGAAAATTTTAAAAACTACAAAAACTTTCAATGATAATATACAATGGACCCCAAATGCATTCCAAGTATATTACAAAATTATCAACCATCATCCAAGTATGTGTTTAAATGAAGGGTGAGTAACAAAATGTAATACCTTCATATTGCTAAAAATTCTGATCATACTACATTACCTCTCCTATTCACCTCTCCTATTATTTACCTGAGGTGCCTCCCAAGTTCAATTTTCAATTATCGAGTTCCTCCCCTTTGGCCCACCTATCTTATATATAATTTCGCTTGTTGCGTGCGTCCGTCGAGGTCCTGAAAATCGAGGTCCTGAAATCTAGTGTCCGTTTATCGAGGCCCTGAAACTCAGGTCCTGAGAGCCAAGGTCCTGAAACCCAGTGTCCGTTTATCGAGGCCCTGAAACTCAGGTCCTGAGAGCCAAATGCAGCAACACTCACGTTTATTGCACTTCGCTATGTAAAAACACTGCGGAAGCAACAATAAAGGAACGACGATGTGCGCTGGAAACACAGGAAGAGGCAAAACACGCACCTCGACTGAATCGGATAGCTCCCCCTGCACCGCCACCTTTGGGCATCTCAATTGGAGATTGGGTGGCACCTCAACTGGATTTCTTCGACCCGCAAGAAAGCTCAAAGACCCGCCGGATCTCGTGACCTCCCAACCCAGTGTAGGGAGGGCATTTCGTTTTGCTCATAACTGCCGGTTCCGATTTTCAAAGCTTTCAGAACCGGAGAACTATGGGTTGGGGGATTTCTTTTTAAAAAAATCAGAATCCAAAAAATTGAAATTATAAGACTGAATTATTTTTTATTATTAGAAGAAAGGATATTTTAAACCATTAATTTTTAGAAAATTTTAAAATCATCTAAAACCGTCTGTGCCTTGCAGGCACGGGTTACCACGATGTGCGTCTGTCCGTTTGTGACCACTGGACGCACAGAAAAGTGACGGTGGACGCAGAGAAAAGTGACGAGAAAAAGATAAGACGACCTTAGGATGGAGAGCTTTCGAGGTCCTGAAACCCAGGTCCTGAGAGTGAAACCCAGTGCCCGTTTATCGAGGTCCTGAAACCCAGGTCTTGAGAGCCAAACCCAGTGTCCGTTTATCGAGATCCTGAAACCCAGGTCCTGAGAGTCAAATGCAGCAATGCGGGCTTGCAGGCACGGGCGGATTGTGTCCGACCGTCACGGGTACCCACTAGTATAGGTGAAAAGAGGACAACATTTGCCAAATCATTACTTATAGTAAAGGAACGATGAAGCCGCCCCTGAAGCCGCCCCTGAACTCGCGCGTCCCGTCATCCGTCCCGCCATCCCTCCTCTGTCCATCCGTGTGTGTGGACAGGTGTGTTATCTTTCCCATATTTTTTAAAAATACATCTGACACTGCACAGCAGGTTTCTGGCCACCAAGAATGGGAAGGAAATAAACCAGGAATGGCCCTCCATCCATGTCCCTATTTAGATATATCATCATCCTCCATGTGCTGCTTGCTTGCTGGATGGTGCATAAATAATGTTTTTTTTTGTTGTTTTCCGGTCAATTTTGTAATGCACCGATGAGGTCGCCGGCTGCACACCACCCCTCTGCTGAGTCTGACACTGCAGCTTTCTGCCCACCAAGACGGAAACTGATCACAACCACAACCAGTTTGCTCTATCAAAGAACTACTTCATCTCAAGCATCTTCAGCCTTCCGTCACTAGCTCAAAAGGAAGGAAAGTCGATACGATGGCCGGGTGTTATGTCCAAGGCTCGAGTGTGTGCGGCCGTGAATGTCCAACGTCCCAAAGACTACTGGGACTATGAAGCCCTAACTGTGCAATGGGGGTAAGCAGGGTTTCTTTCTTTTTTGTTGGCTCTGCCGTTCGGAAATTTGAAGTCTAGATGGTTGAGACAGGTTCTTCAAAGACTTTACGCCTGCTACAATAGTATTTTGCATGAATATCTGACAAGGGTTACTTTTTTGTGCCTGGGTGTTGATGATTGCATGGTAAGATCAAACGCAAGATCAAGATTCCGCCGATCTTGAAGAGTTTCTGGAGTATCAGGATTAGTTGCACTTAGAGGAAGCTGCTCGAGAGTTATTGCATGTGGATATTGAGGACGGTACGACTATTGGACTTTCCTGAGCTCTTCCTTTTTTCTGTTCTTTTCTCTGTCCAATCAGAGTCAAGCCGCACTCTACTGTCCACTTACGACAGTTGCCATTTAATGTAAATTCAAGCTGGGGATCCTTGCCATTGCACCTACCTAAGGAATTTTTTTAAAAAAATACCTATTATACAAGGTTTGTTTTCTTTCAATTTTTGTGATTAGTTATCCCACAAAGAGGATTTAGCCAAATTAGGCTATAGACCATATTAATGATAGTGAATAAAACATTTAAGAATATTTATGCTTTATATGTATTTGGCGAATTTAAATTATTTTTTCTAAATTTGGCTATTAGAGCCATTCCTTTTCACAAAAAATGTTAGAATGTGTAGAAAAAATAGATTTCACGTTGAAACAATGAAAATAAATTCCCCCAAAAAGAACCTAGCAATGTGGTATATAGAGAGGTTTTGGAAATGTAGTTTGTAGTTGTAATTTTGTAATATGTACCGTCAAATACACACACACACCAAGAATGGGAAGGAAATAAACCAAGAATGAACTCCAAGTGGAACTTATGGTGGTGCTGCACCAATGGTGGGACCACAGTACTGTTTGCCTCATCCTACCTCTTTTGTGTGTGTGTGTGTGATTTTGTTGCAGTTTTTGCAATTTTTATGTGTTTTTAATTTTCTCTCAATTTTTGTTGCAATTTTTGAGTATATTGATTTTTTTCAGTTATTGCAATTTTTATGTGAGTTGATTTGTCTGAATTTTTGTTGCAAATCTTATGTCTGTCAATTTTTGTCTCAGTTTTTGTTGCATTTTTATGTGTGTTGACTTTTGTCTCGGTTCTTTTTGCAATTTTTATGTGTGTTGATTTTTGTCTCAGTTTTTGTTGCAATTTGTGAATGTGTTGATTTCTTTCAATTCTTGCAATTTTTGTGGGTGTTGATTTGTCTTAGGTTTTTGGAACTTTCTGTTGTGTTTTGGAACATCAGTTTGCCAAATGGGTGTTGAATGTTGGAGACGGTAGTCTTCCTACCATTGTAGAAGAAGAAGGTGTCGATCCAGATTGGATCAAGATTCCATCCCATATGAGGCTGCCAGCAGAAGATTGTAGCTTAAGAGGATTAATCCGAACCATTTATCCGAATCACCAGTGCCATTCTGGAGATGCCATGTATCTTATGCAACGCAGCATTCTAGCCCCCAAAAATACTGACGTTGATGAAGTCAACAATGCAATTCTAGAATCGCTATCTGAAGAATTGCACACGTACTTGAGCGCAAATTCTTTGACTCCAACAGAAGAAGGTGCAAGTATTGCTGCAGGAATTTCAATGGATTCATTGTATCCGGTGGAATTTCTAAACACTTTGCAATTTGGCAATATCGCAAATCATAAATTGGAACTCAAAGTGGGCGTGCTAATCCTTTTGTTGCGCAATCTCAATCAATCAATAGGATTGTGCAATGGTACGAGGTTAATTGTTAAGAGATTGGGTCAGCGTGTCATTGAAGCAGAGATCATCACAGGGAATAATGTTGGTAAACGTGTATTCATACCCCGCATCATCGTGTCCCCCTCGGGGACTGATTGGCCATTTGTTTTGCGTCGTTGTCAATTTCCTGTTCGAGTGGCATTTGCGATCACAATCAACAAGAGTCAAGGTCAGACATTGGACAACGTTGGGGTATATTTGCCGTCTCCGGTCTATTCCCATGGTCAACTGTATGTTGCTATTTCACGGGTCACAAGTAGTGCAAACATCAAGATTTTCAGCGGCTAGGGTCCCGATGGATACATGCGAAATGTCGTATATAAAGAGGTAGCTACGGAAAAAAAAAACAGAATGAAAGAACCGTTGGTTCTGGGTATTTCAAAATTTTCAGAATCAAAATAATCATTGGGTTAGGGTATTTCATAAAAAAAACAAAATCACAGAATCATTAAAGAATTGGAGTGGGAAATGCAAACGATCGGCCGGGGGGGATTGATGGGGTAAAGAACCGGAATGGGAAATGTGTAGGACTAGGCGGGGGGGATCGACGGGTTAAAAAACCGGAGTGGGAAATGCGAACGACCGGGCGAGGAGGGTCGACGAGATAAAGAACTAGAGTGGGAAATGCGAAGGACCGGCCGAGGGGGTATCGACGGGTTAAAGAACCGGAGTTTGATTTATTTTAAACACACACCTGTGCCTTAGGCACGGGGCACACACTAGTATGGGATAAAAGTGAGGTGCTATGGAGAACATGTTGGGGAACATATTGGGAACCCATTGGGTACTTATAGGGAATATAGTGGGAACACATTGGGAACCAGAGAAAAATGAAAAAAAACCCTTCTCCCCCACCCCACCCCAAACTTAAAAGGAAAAAAAAGCAAGGCAACTTGAGTGCATACTTGGGCCTTTCCATTGGTTGCATGAAATTTCTCTTCCCAAAAGAGTTCATCACCATTTTTGGCCTGGGCTAGTACCCCTTGCAAAGAACACTCTACTTATTATGGAAAGCACACCCAAATTATGTGGTTTGACAACTATATGGTCGTTCGTTCTGGCTTTTTGAGGGGGCCATTCATAGTACCTAGGCTCCATTTCCATGTGACCCACTATTTTTTGAAAAATAGTTGCTGGGTGACATTTTCATGTGCATACTTGGATCCACCTACCCATTATTTTCTGGTCGGTCTGCTGTAGGGTTGTTGGTCCTCCCTTTACCCACTAGATCGAAGGTATGCCCACTATTTGTTATTATGATGAGACTATTAATGACAAGTGTTCAAAACATAGGTATATAAATTATCAGGTCATTCAGATGTGGGCATTGAGATGTGGGTATGACATGTGAAAGCGTCACCACTAGATGTTGGCGAATTCATTAGTAGGTATTCTAAAAATTAGTAGGTGGGTAGGACCATGGAAACTGACCCATACACACATGGGCTGGGTGTGCTCATTCTCAACCTCAGAGGCCTACAGCATAATATTTGCACTTTTCTACATTAGAGTTGTTGGTCTTTTTGAAACCAACTAGTTTTGAGCATCGTTATTTCTTGTTAATTTTTTAATGCACCTCAAGACCATAAAAGCACAGAGCCAAAAGTGGCTATTACAAAATGTGGGTGCAGTTTATTAGTCTTTATTCACTAGATCAGTGAATTTGTAACTTAAAAGTGGGTTTGAAACTATGAGGATTAATTTTGGATTCATCCCTTTTAGCACATAGGTAGACTATCAAACATATTTCAAAACAGGACTTGCAATATTCGTTATTCACATGATTTTCAACATGAGATTTTACATTCTTTTGAGATAGGATCACCCACACACTTAAAGTTGAATCTTTATGTAAGAACTACACCTCGAAGGAGTTCATCACACTTGCCTAAAGATTTTCCTTTATGTGAATCATTCACCAAAGATTATAAAATTTACAAAATGGTATTCACAATAATCTTCACATTTTATTTTTTCAAGGGATTAGCCTAAGACTGTTTCGTAGCCAATCTTCCACGAAAATATGCGGGTTTTTTTTATGATAATTAGAGGCCATGTTCTACCAGGAAACTTTTGGCTTTTTCGAAATATTGTTCCACCAACCTTTCAAGGATTCCTATTCACATATGATATTTATATAAATCTTGATTCAATTAACAACATGAAGTTATTGAATGCAAATTATGAACCCCCAAAAGCTCCAATCTTTATCCCTCATATATTTGAAGAAAAGAAGTGGATGAATAATTAAACACATTCATCTCCATCTATTCCCCATGTATCAAACCAATCATCAAATGCCACTTATAATTTTCCATCTTCCATCCTTTTATGAATAGGTTCTACATTATTGAGAATGTAAGATTTGGTCAAGTCTACATATTTGACCTCCCATTATTACTAACCCAAAATAATTATCTAAATTATTCATAATTAACCTATATGCCCTTAGTCAAAAGATTTTCCTTGTAAGGTTTGTGAAGTTCATTATTTTATTTTCTATTTTTATCCATACTATTATCCCAACACTAATACTATTATTTATAATTATTAGTAATTATTTTGTTGTTACAAATTCACTATTCTTCAAATAGTTCTCATTCACTAAAACTAATTAATTCATTTTAAATTTAGTGAAATCACTTGACATACAATAACACCTTTTGCTATAGTAGCTATTTCTATCACCAACAACAGGATGAAAAAAAAAATGACACTTGTCCATAACTACCTATTCAGACATCCTTCTCTATTTTGACTCCATACTAAAAAAAAATGGTCATGATTTCCATAAACATAGCTTTAAAAATCTCACAATAAAAGCCACAAAATCAGTCTTTTCAATTTTAAATTTGCAAAAGTGCCAAATTTTGCACCAAAAAAAATCTTTGGTATTGAGAGTATTAATCTTTGTACTTTTTGTAGGTTTGTTCTTAAAGTGAGACTATGGGTAGTGGTCTGCAAGCTGTAATTTTGTAGATTCATCTGTACCGAGGGAGGCACCATGGGGATCAATGGTGCAAACATTAGTTACATTGTGAAATATGCCAAATACACTATCCTATGACCTTAGAACCTACAAAACTTTATGGTCCTCTTGATCTAATTGGAAAGCCCTTGGTGAGTGCCCACTAAAGAATGGGTGGTCCTTTTTTTGGGCAAAATTTCCCCTACTTGTGACCAAAAAATGGGGGGCCTAGAAATCCTACAAAGGATTTTTTTTATAAAAAATGACACAAAGTCAGCATATTTCAAGGAGAAAAAAGTTAAATTTGCCACATTTAGACCATAGCTTTTATGATGTCACAAAAATATTATAGTAGGATTCCAAAATTATTTTATATCAAGCTCTATCCCATAAAATTGGCTAAGTCCACTTTTGACGGATCAATTACCTCACAAATTTGAAAAAAAAAGACCCTGCGCTCAACTAATATTGTTTAAATGGAAGTACATTAAAATTACAAATTGGCAAAGAGTAAATTCAAGGGAACCTGAGAATGACTTCCCACCTAAAATGGACACAACAGCCTTCAACACCATTTCTAAAGTCTTGGCGTTACCATCCCAAGGATATGTACACCTCCTCAAGCTTTAGCACTTCACCAAACTTAAGGAAAAAATCGGTTGCAAGCTGTAGGCACAATAGTGGAGTAACCATTTTGCTATTTGGGTTTTCCAAGGGCTCAGGAAAGCAAGAGGGAGCTATGAAATGACATCATGTCTTTCACTTTTGCACAAGTATATAGGAGTCCTTTAACTACCTAGCCCCGTTTTTCTCAACTTAATTAATTGAATAGTCAAGTTGGTTTCAGAACATTTTCTGCCCCCACATTTGGATGTCACTTATTTGACCATAACTTCACCTTGAAAAACTTTTTGCAAAATCCTCTCAAAATGGTTGGCCCCATGGTAACTTGACAATTATCGCACAAAGTAGTAAACAGGACGATAATGTAAAACCCACAAAATCTGATTCAGAATTTCTTGATCCTTGCAGGGAAATGTTTTGCATTGTTGTTGTTCACATTCATTGCAATTTGTAAAAGGGGATGTCCAAAACCAAAATGCATTAAAGAGGTAGGTATTCTCTTGTTTTAAATTGGACAAAAAATGTTTTTATGTGGGCATCCTTTTATGGGTCCCGGATGGATGTGATGGATCAATGTGATAATATTTTTTTGTATGGCAGGGTAGTACCTATTATAGACCAGAAGATTTTAGTATAAATTTTATCCATGATATTGGTATGACTTATATGAGTTAGTCTCGTTCTTGTTTTGCATGTTCTGTGAACTATTTTATAGATGTTCCATTTTACATATCAATTCTTTGAGCTTTTGATGATTCCAAATATTGTACATGTCTTTTGCTCATATCGATTTAAGTCAGCATGATAATGCAATGCATGTGGACTTTTTTGAAGGAGTCACTTAGATGGGAATAAGATTTAAAAGTTGGGCCATATGTTTCTTGTACACTAATGTTTTTGGCAAGACAGATTGATAAAATTTATATTGGTAAAGGTAAATTTTGGATGATTTTCATTTTCACTAAGAATGTTGTATGATTTCCATGGAATCAAATTTATAGAAAAAGACTCATCTGATTTGGGAAGTTAATTTCATGCATCACATATCATCCCCAATTCATAGTTGCAATCCATAATTCATGCAGAACTGCAAAGATTGTCAGGGCTGATGCATGATGTGGGGTATGTGCTTTGTATGAAAATTGTTCTACATGATGTGGAAGAAGAAGAAAAGGTCTTTCATTTGTATCACCATAGCAAGAAACTGGCTATTGCATGTGGTCTCATCAACACAGTTCTGGTACTCCTCTCCAAATAAGAAAGAATTTGGATGCTTGTGAAGATTGCCATATTTACACAAAGTGCATTTCAAAAATAGTTAGGAGAAAAATCAAAATAGTTCACTACAAATGTGGTAAAAGATGGTGAACTTTGGTCATGCCACATGCAACACAACATAAAAAGGACAAAACCCAATTTTTCTTACATCACACAAATCACATTTGAGTTTTTCCAACATGTAACTTATGAGTTACCCAAGCATATACATGAATTGCACACCACATGTTTGGATATGCCTACAAACAACTACCTTATATGACCATCACAAGCAAAGCATTCAATTGATCAGCAATACCACTTTAAGCCATGGAAAATGAGACATGCATTTGACATTGTGTGTGTTGTTTGAAGTCCCATAATGACAATTCAAAAATGATAAAAATGAACAAAAATGAACTTGGTAGTACAAATGTTTGTGAACATTGTCAAAGCCAAAAAATCAAGCAACAAGAAATCAAAGGAAACTTTGAAAATGTCTTTGCTCCATATCAATGGGTCTTCTCAATGTCTCCTAGCCTCATAAGGAAATTGTTCCTTCTTAAAAAACAATAATAATATGTTCTACAACATAATTCCCAAAAGAAATGAATAGTGCAACAATGGATGAAGGTTTCCCACTCCATGGACAAACACAAACAAAGACTCCATATGACATACCACCCCTTTGATTAGGCTTGTGCACTCTATATGATTGAAATATGAACTAAGCTAGCTTGTGTTTATCAAGTGAATTCATGTAAGCTCAATTCCTATTTGATCAATCTAGTTCATAACACATTCTCCTTACCTTGTGCCTTTTTTCAAAGTTCATTGTGTATACACATCAATTTAGTTAGGATATAACAAATGTCAAAATGGACCTAAGAAAGCCCCAGCCCCAAAGTTGTGGTATGCTGGATTCCATGCTTAGAACTATATACCTCTAGGAGCTTCATTAGCTTCAACACATCAAGGTTGATGAAATTACAACGTATACCTTGACACAAGAATGAGCTTGTTGCTAGTATGACAAAGGTGTAAAATACACAAGATTCATGTCATGATATTTACCTTAGTTTTATTCATTTTCAAGCACTATTTCAAAAATATCCCTCTCCCCCTGGCCCCTCAAAAAGAAAAAAAATGGACCATTCATGAGTGCACGCTGACCCTTTCCATTGGTTGCATGAAATTTCTCTTCCCAAAACTGTTTGTCACCATTTTTGGCCTAGGCTAATGGCAGAGTCAGAATTTTGGGGATATAGTCACGTTTTTTATTCAAAGCAAAATAAAATATGTTCACAAACAACACATTTTAAAATGTTATGAATGTAGAAACGTTAGTTTGAAAGTAAAAAACTCTATTGCATCCAATAATTTAGGGGCTACATTTTAACACATAAATTAGATCGTTCTTTTGAAACATTGTGCTTTTCTTTACAAATTAGACTTAATAGTTTTGTTATATAAAGAAAAAATCATATAAAAACTAGGACATTATAAACTGCCAAGTAATGTTCCTACATCAATTTAAGTGTCACAATGTCATTTCATAATATTTAATTTCCATAATATTTAAAATAGTAGGCATTCATTTTTTTCAACACGGACTTGAAATAAAAAATTGATTTTGGTATTTATTAGGTTAGATTTATGACAACATAGAAAATGTAAGTGTCTTCAAAATATTTTGGAGGTGCCAATAGTTAGATATTACTATTCATCCATGATATGAATAAAATTAGGATATATTAGGACCATTATGCAGGGAATTGTTTTCTGTTACACCATATGATGCCATGGTTCTATTCATTTGTTATTGCTCAGTGTAACATTTTGATGATTATTTGCCAAAAAAACACTGGTACTGTGATCTCCATATGGCTTAGAAATGATTCATCTTATCAGACCAACTGTTACTAGCATTTAAATTGTCTTTCACTGTGCATAGTTTGTGTTTAATATTGCACTCATTTAAGGGTGGGCTTGTGAAAATAACTAACATGGTGTTGGATGCCATAAACACCAGCCGAAATAGGTTGTGGATCAAGGAGAATTTTTTGTCAAAAAATGCCAAAGGAGGACAAGAAAATGAAGCGAATTTTGAGTCACAAATTTTGTGAAAATTTAAATTTGTTGAATCACAAAATAAAAAATTCTCTAAAATTCACCCCAGTTTTTTCAAGGAGGATGTTGTCATAGTTTTATCTATGGTTAATGTTTTAATGATCTTGTAATCATGTGTTGCCAAATAAGGTGGAATGTGTTGTGGGATGCTTGCCACTGTCTCTGCATCACAAAATTGAATGAATAAAAGACTGGTTTGCGTGTGAAAATTTTGCTCTTAGGGACACAATAGTGCAAAATTGGACATCTAGGCCCATGTCTCAAACTATATGGAACATTGGTGGTGGGCCATTTTGCCAAGTTGAGTTTTGTGTTTTGCCAAGTTGCTAAGTCCACATAGACTTCACCAATTTGCCAAATCCACATCACCAAATTCCCAACTCCATGTCACCAGGGTTACAGTGCCAACTCATCAACTCCACTTCAAATTGTGCACTACCGAAATGCTTTCCAAATTGTTCAGAGAAAAGGGTTACAATATTAGTGTACTACCCTAGTTACCTAGGCTGTTTCCGCACTTTATCAGTTATTTTTGGCCGTAATAAGAATAATAATAATAATAATGTACAATTCAGCATTATATTAAAAACTAAAGCTATTGTGCTTGAGAGCTTCATTCAGATTTTTGGCATGGCAGGCATTCCTTTTTCAGAATTTTTAGCAATTCCAAAAAGTAATTAGCTAGTGGCTAACCAGCCTAGGTACCATTGTAATAAACAGAGGGTGATGAATAGGCACGTGTGTAGGTATGAAAAAAAATGTTATGGACAATGAAATTGTTGGATTTGATGGTCTAATTTTTTTTTCCTTTAGTTATCTGGAGTGTACTAATAGTTTAATGCACAATAGGGTTTGGTAGGTTTGTGAGAATATTAGAGGACCAATGGAAATGGAAAAAAAAAACTTTCTTTTCAATGGGATTGTTGGATTTGGTCCAATTTGCATAAACAGTGTATAATTTAATCCCAGTGAACCAGATGTAGGTGCAAAGATGAATCATCATTTGAATGGATGATGATTGAAATTGATGAAGCAAATTATGAAATGATTTTTTTTATGGAGAAAACATGAACCCAAACAATCCATCTATGTCAGTGAAATTAAGTTTGATGGATGAACCTATACCCATTGATTGGATTAATTACATGTGTGCATTATGTCCAAAGGCAATGATGTGAAGTCCTTTATTGATGCAAACTGATCCAACTAGATGAAATTCATTGTGGAAGAATGAAATAATCAGATGAAATTTCATGTTGTTTAAAAATGAAATAGGTTTCATCCATGAATTATTGCCTATTGTTTTATTTCGTCCATGAAAATGCATTCAAGGTTTTTTTTGTCCATGAGATTTCATGTAAATTCCATGAATGAACATGCATGCAATTTCATTCATGAATTCAGATGGATGGATGAATGAACCCTCCTTCATAACTCTTGTGATAAAATTTCATGATATTTTAAGGTGAAATAAGTTCGTTGAAGAAATATCATTTATGCTTAAGTATATTTCGTACACAAAATATAATTCATTCATAGTTTCATTTCCTCCATTAAATTTCATCCATGTTCAATGGCTGAATATCCATGAAATATGATATGTTTTATGGATGAAATTGGATGAAAAATCAAGATGAAATAAAGAGCATCCATAAAACTTCCCAAAAATTTTCATTCATAAGATTTCATCCATGGTTGATGATAGGGGAACATGAGGCTTAGGTTGCACTATAATCTAATTGTGGCAAAATTTGTGGTCAACAAAAGCCATGGTACCGATGGATGTCCATTCATGGAATTTGGATGAATTCTAGTGGAAGATATAACCTTTGAATAAATTATTTCGTGGGATGAAATAGAAGTCTAGGTGATATTCCATAATGGTAACATATTTCATTCCAAATAACATGAACTTCCATCTAATTATTTCATTCATTCATTAAAATTTTAAAAACATTAGTGGGGTCATTTGACATCTAGGAAAAGTTCATGTCATTGCATTTGGACATAATGCATACATGGAATTCATCCAATCCAGGGGGATAGATTCATCTTTCAAAAGTAATTTCATCCTCAGACATATATTGCTTGGGGTCATGTTTTTTCCATTAAAAATCATTTCATTTCATTAATGAATTTGAACCCTCATCCATTCAAGTGACGACTTATAATGGATAAAAAACAACATAAAATTTGAGCTGAAAACTTTCAAATTGTTCTGAAAATATAGTGAAAAGGACTCTAGAAGCACTTGGAAGAAAAATAAAAGAACCATCAAAATTTATCCCGAGAATTAAAAAAAAGAAAATTGAACCCTTTTTTGAATTAATCAACAAGTGAAAATTGTACGATCTTCTTATTTGGGGCATAAATTTGAGCAGAAAAGGAATAAATTTCAGGCATAGGGCAACTTGTAAGAAAATTATTTTTGGCAATTTGGAGAGTATTTGACCATTCCAGAGGATGAAATGGAGTTGGCGATTTGGGAATGTGGAATTGGCAATTTGGAGGTGTGACTTGGCAATGAGGTGACATGGTTGTGAACAAGCGTTTTTTTCATAGCAAACTAATGCAGAATTTCATATTCAAATTCTCTTCACTGTCATAAAAAAGGCATTTGTGGCAACTTCCATTCAACAATAATTATTTATTATTTATTAAATTCTCAGCATTTTTCTTTTGTTTTGAATTGTATGTATGTTAACTATTTCAACAAACTCAATGGAAGCACATAGAATTTCACATCTTTCACAAGATTAATTAGAAGGGTGGAGTCCTTTCAACATTTCATAATTTACTATTCAAGGACTTAAAAACTAAAATAAAAATGGAACCAACAATTTATTGCATCTAGAGTTTACCTTCTATGCTAGGTTCAAACTTGAAACAAAAAATTCCCTTATTGGAACTACATTTACATGCATGTTTTTTTTTAATGAAACATGGAAGTCTATAATATGCACACAGAATTTCAAATGTCATTCAAATGATGGGTAAATTTGAAAACATAATTGTGCAATCATTGACATTCAAAACTTTGATTGAAAAATACATTAAAATAACCTACTTTATTTACGAGGGTGTTAAGACACATTGAAGATTATATGTTGGAGTTTTTCTTTTTGTAATTTAGGGTTAAATGCAATGTGAAGGATGCAAACAACTTATTAATCCATAGAATGGTATCACATAACTATGCAAAATGATTGAAATCCTTTTAATTCACATTCGAACAATATGAACTCAACAAATCAAATGTGCACAATCATAGGTATTTGATATCATAAGAAGCGTTACACATAACAATACAGGACAATAATTTTTAAACTTTGTTTATTTCGTATCACATCCAAAACAACATTTGATGATCTATCAATGTTGTGGGTATTATGTAAAATTCATCACTAAAATCAGAAAATTTACTTTTAACCTAGAAAAGGTAAGTTGTGTATCACAGAAGGGGTGCGACTATCAAACTTGTTAGTTTGCCAATTCCCTGTGGTGGATACAATGGATACAACTATCCCACCAAAAATAATCATCATAGTCCCACCAAATAACAAATCTGTCCATCTTCTTAGAACTGAATATCTTGTTAAGATGACTGAAAATAACTGGGTGATAAGACAAAGCAAAAAGAGAATGGGCCCGATTGCATCCAACCAACTTATTCTTAACACGTGCCATTCAACAAGTATTGTGAATGCCACCACCACCAATCCCACGATCGTCGCATTTATACAAATTACCTGATCCGCATTTGACCATCGAATAGACTTACATTTATCTAACATTTGTTCTTCTTGTGTAGGGTTCAAGTATATGACAAGAGGATTTTGACAAATCACTCCCACACTATGAACAAGAGAATGAACAATGACCAACATGCTAAAAGCAAACCCTATGGCTTCTATGGGACTCACTGGCAAATGATGAATCGCTCTATAAACAATAGATGTAACATATCCTATTGCTTGCACACCAATTATAAGTGTTGCTATACCACTCCTACCATCTAGAAACCGAAGTTGCTTATAATTAGGAAGGATACTACTTTCCAATAATGCCAATTTCCCTAATTCATTAAGTTCCATCAAGCATGAATTTTCAGCCGTCTTATGCCCAAGGGTCAGAGCATCGGCCATATTATCCTCCTTCACTGGACTGTGGTATGCATTGATATGTGTACGTGGTAACTTGGTTGAATCGCTCATTCCTAGCACAATGTAAGTATTTGCTACTATTCTTGTACTCTTCAAGAAACCTCGTGGTTGGTTGATCCAAAATAATACAACAAGGATGTCGTCTATGACCCTCCTTAACTTGTTAGACATAGACGTGGTATCTGCTGCTAGTTCAGGATTGTTAGAACTTCTAAGGATTTGGCTAAATCTTAGGGTGATGAAAAAATTTAGTAAAATATGAAAAATTCCAAACCCTGGAGTCACTGGTGCATATAGAAGTAAGAACGACAACCTATTGGACAAAGAATTGTCGTAAGTCGAGGCGATTGCTTTAGAGGCAGGCCATGCATCGGCCATCAAGCTGAAGAACGCGAAACCGGCACCCCACAGCGTAGTCGCCAGCGCGCGTGAATACGAGGATGACGATGATGATGATGCAGACTGGGACGACGCCGATGGCTCAGGTGCTAACTGGCGAGCACCCACAAAAGTGGACAAACAAGTAGCCACAATGACGCCTTGGGTCAGCAGCAGCGCTTTCAAATCCATATTATTAGAGCTAATCACCCGGGGATTGCACGAACGTGAAATCATTTTTAAAACCAACCCGATTTATTGTCGCTTATCGCCCTTCTCGCGCACAAACCGAGAGCTCCGTTTCTCGTCTTCACCGGCAGAAGGGCGAAGAGTGAGCGAAGACGTCTTGACAGCAATGATCTGCACGGAAAAGAAGAATTGAAAACCCAGCAATGAACAACCCAAATTCAATGATCACAAATAGCGCTTCAAACTAAAAGAAAGCTCGAACAAAGGAGTCCTCTCTGCAATCAGCCAGGAAAAACACACAATCAATAAATAAACACTGCTCTTCCTTCACTGAGAACGACTTCCAGTGGCGAAATGTTTTCTTCCTCGAATCCGTCCAAGACACACACTATGTCGTGAACCGACATTAAAAAAGGTACCTTTGGGTTGCGCTGGCGAAGAAAACTTTGCCGTGGTTCAGCTGGACTATGGGTGGTGCAAAACTGCGTCTTCGATCATCAATTTCCGGTTCACCCACACTGCGTCGTCATATGCGCATCAGGTGCTGCACGGGGGGCAAAAAAAAGAAAAAAAGACACCACCCAATGAAATTGCGCAGCTCACTGATCACGCTATTTCACGCACAAACAGCATGCTCCGGTTTTGATTTGTAATAAATACAAAATTCAACCGAAGAAGTCTTCGCGGTATTGAGCAAGGGGAAAAAAAGCTGATCACGTGAGGGATTGGAAGGACGTGAAGTCGTATCAACAACGAACCCGATTTACAGTCGGGTACAAACCGGCACTCCATTTAGAAAGCGCAAAGAGCGAGCGAAAACGTCGTCTCAGCAATGAGCTGCACGGGAAAAATAAACAGACACCAAGAAACAAACCTACGCAACTCACTGATCACGCTTTCTCATACACAAACGGCGTGGTCCGGTTTTTGACTTGAAACAAATACAAAGTTCGAACAAAGGAATCGACACGAGAGTGACGAAGGAGGGGCGGGGGGGAAAAACACACCTAGCAATGGACAGTTCCTTTCCTCCACTCCAAAGAACTGCTTAAGAGCAGAATACTTCTCAGTTGGTTGAATGCGCAGAGCAGAGTTAAGGTCGTAAAAGCAGACAGAACTTTACAAACGCTCATAACTATTGTTCTCTTCGCATACAAACTTTACACTGATGCATGACTTACAGAAAATTCCGTCCTGTGAGAGTCTACCGCTTCTCAGAAATACAACGGTAGAAATAATTTAGCAATAGCACCGTTGTTATTGGGCCATTCATTTCCAACCACAAGGAACAGAGAAGCTGCACTAGTGTTATGTGATGTCAGTGAGCTTGTCGAGTTCCAGACATTTTCTTTTGGGCGAATTTGTTTTTCAGAAAGTGAAAAATGGCGTCAAAAGTTTTTGAACTTTCGGAATTTCATTGTTGCTGCAGTGGGTGGAAATGCAGCAGCAGGAAAATTACTAGTGCTCAGTCAAGTGATTCTTTCTTTCACTCTCATTTTTGCTGTTTTGCCTTTGGTTCACTTCACGAGTTCTCGAGCCAAGATGGGGAGCTTTGTGACTCTGTGGCTCACTCGAATTGCTGCAACCATAACTGCAATTCTGATTGCTGGGTTGAATGCATAGTTGATAGTTCAAAGCATACGGCTCAGGACATTTGGGTCTGCTGGTGATGCTTGATTCACCTTTAGACTACACTTGCAGCTCCGAAAACAGCTATGTTGCAAATGCCTTTTTTTCTTTTTTGGTCTTTTGAGACATGACTTTACAAGAGAGGTTTGGTCAAGGACACTAGTGCACAGAAGATGCATTGGATGTTGGAAATTAAATGTGCAAACTTTGTATGACGATGGTATTGCTTCAACTCCAATGGAGTGTGGATTGTGGGTCACAAAAACATGATCTGTTTTTCTGTGGTGTTTGTGTACATAGAGGCCCACGATGGGTGCTAGATTGGTTATTTGGTTGTCTGTTGAGGTGTGACCGGACAGCAGGTCGCTTGCTAGTGTGAACGCGGTCCACCAGCAAGAGGTGGTTTAGTTTTAACTGCTGATCTAAATTTTGGCTGCGCATAAGATCTCAATCACCTCACAAAGAATGCATGGCGGCCACTAATTAAGGAGTTTTGTGTTGATGATGGATACTTTCGGCTGAATTAAGAAGGCGGCGCGGATTTTATGAGGCATGGTGCTATCTTGAATGGCGGGAGCTGGCGATTCATGGAGGCGGAGGCAGATTGTGCTAAAGAGTAGAGAAGAGGTATAGTTGACGGGGATCTGTTTTTTGGCGGGGAGAGGATAGATCAACAGAGAGGAGGTAGGAGATTTTTGGAGAATGCAGAGGAGCTTAGAGGCTTGCTAGTTGCTGATTTCTTCTGCTGCGTTAGTAACTAGGGGATGGCTAGCTCCTGAATTTGGTCAGAGTCAGGTCGAAAGTAAGAATCGATGGTGTAGACCGGTGAAGTTTGGGACGCGTATGGATAGACAGCTCGAGTGGTCAATTTTTGGAGCTCAATCTTTGACTGAGTTGTTGTTAGACTACTGATGAACGTACTAGAAAAGTGGAAGCTTGTGCTGTCGAGGGTCTTTGTGAAATCTGAACTATGAGTTTTGGTCCTTGAGGTTCTGTATCTGCAGAGGTTCGGGCAAGCTTATTTTGCTCCAGTAATGAATCTCTCATTTGGATTTAGACCAGTGATGTTGCTATGTTGTTTCTTTGATATGTGATTGCCCATGTTCACTTTGTCAGAGTGAGTACGACAGAGGGGTCTGGTTGTTGTTTGACCCTTCTCCTTTTGGTTACAGAGGTTTTTGTTGGAATGGGTCCTTGCATTTTTAATTGAGTCGCTTTGATTTCAGTCGCTCAATGATTTCAAGCTTGAGAGGTTTGTGCACCTCTGTTTCCTATTTGTGAAGGAGGACAATTGTTTTGAATGGTTGGATCCCATCAGTAGGTAATGTCTTGAGATATAAAATTGCACCCTTGTGTGCACACCCATATGTAGAAATAACCAACGATTACCTACATGGATTATGTAGGTGAAGTAATTAATTTGTGTAAACCTCCATAAATTTAGTGTGCAATGCAAAATTCATTTTTTAAAAGATCGTTTCACTTGTTCTTATCCCCAATTGCTTGTATGCATTTTGCAAGAACCTTATGAAATTTCCAAAGCTTAATGTTGATTTAAAACGCTAATTATAGAATTGTTCCCTGACATGTATGCCAATAAATGTTTTCTTAGATGACATACTTTCTTGTTATATGTTCCTAGAATTTCCCTAGTTATCCTCATATTTTACAAGATGGGTGTAATCATAATCAAAAGAGACAACAAAGGATGTCAATTGTAGTGAAAATTATAAAATGTTTCCTTTTGGTTGCACACTTGTATAGTATTTGGCCTAGTTGCAACAACTTTGGAGTGTCAGATAGTTTGAAGTGAATAGAACTAATTTTTTTTGTTTATTACAATCATTTTCAATATCACAATTCTTTCAATGTGTCATAGCACAAGGAATTTGTGGCAACTTCCATTCAACAATGCTTACTTTTTCTTTCTTGCATGAAATTCGAGCTTTTTATTTTTCTATTTTGTTTTAGTGATTAAAGAACTGAGTGAAGCATGCAAGAGTTTTCCATCTTTGAGAAGATTAGTTAAAAATGTGGATTTCTATGAAGATTCAACAATTCACAATTCAAGGAATAAGGGAAAAATAAAAATTGTAACATGCAACTCACTGCATCATGATTCTATCCTAACAGCAGGTTCAAACTTCAAACTAAAATCTTCTCTTCCTAGATCTAGAACTTCTCATCTAGTTACATGCACTTCTATGGAACATGGAAATTCATCACATGCACACACAGTATATCAGATTTTGGTCACACATTGATTCAAGTTCAAGCCAATTTTTTTGCCAAAATCTTACAGTAATGTGTAGTGTATTCCCAATGGTCAGAACTAACAAATCTGCCCAATGAAAATCACTTGAATGTTGCAATAAGAATGTTAAAAGAAAGGTTCAGTGTTGACATTGTTATTAACACATTTGTGACATAAGGTAAATGAAGGCACATATTTATGTGGTCATACTCACGTGACCAATCTTCAAAGCCTTGTTCAGAATAACTCAGAAAAATTAACCTCAGAAATGGGGTTGTTAAGATATGGGCATTACAGGTTTGGAATTTTTCTTCTTGTAATTTGGGGTTGAATGCAATGTGTAGCAGGAAAACAAGTTTGGCAACAATGGTGTTGCTGTTAATTAAGATTTCCTCTGGTGAAATTGGGGGCCTAGAGTGAATTTTTGGGGAGAAGCTGTAAAAGGAAAGTAAGTGCGTGTGATGGTTTGAGAGAGGTCCGAACAAAAATTGAACATGAGAACTTAAAAGAAAACGTTGTTGTCACTGATTTGAGTAGTACCTACCAATTTTGTGTGAGGAATTATAGGTATGCAAGAATTCTTTGTTCACTGGGTTGGATTTTAGAAAATCTGGGCTGAAGAAAATTATTGGCAGAATGTGTGAGGATCTTTTCTGGGGCTCGGTAGTGGGTGTTTTAAGCAAGATCTGTCTTGCTCTGAGATGGGATGTGCAACACTTTTGATCAGTAAAGATTGAAGCAGATTTTTGTTGAGTTGAGGTGTTAGATGGTGGTGTGAACTTGGAAAGATGAGCTACTGCATTGTATAAGATACTGGGAACGTGCAACATGGTGACTTGTTAGTAATTGGGATGCATCATCCATTAGAAAACTGTAGCAAGTTGTAGCACTTTGGCCAGATTGAAAGTTTAGATGTGCAAACGACCCTGATGCTATCATCTTCAATCTTGCTCTGCATCTGACATATGCAAGGAGCTTGCAATCTGATGATCATATAGTGTGGATCTATCTTCAACAATCTACAGTCACATGAATTGAAATCTAGGAATAGGGTGCTTTCTAGGTGTGTGCCATTGTTCCTTTCTCACAAAATAGGGTGCAAAGAGGTAGTAGTATCGGCTACAATATGTGTATGTAGTGTGATAACTCCCACCCAATTTTTGATGACAATTGTATGTTTGGTTTTTCATTATTGTTATAATCTTTAACCTGTATTCTTTTCTTTGGTATCACATCCTAAACAACATTTGATGGCATGCCAATGTTGTGGGTCATCTGTAGAATTCAATATTAAAATGGGTAGAGCTACTTTAACCTAAGAAAGGTAAGTCATGTATCATGGAAGGGCTGCGAGGCCTTGAAACTTGTTAATGTGCCAATTCAGTAATCTATAACTTTATAACATTGACATGGGCAAAGGTTTTGGAGCATCATCCTAACTTATCTAAGTTTACATTTGTGTGGTTACTTAATTTTAACGTTTGAAAACTCGCATCTACATCACAAAAACACACTCACCTTTGTGTTTTGGTTACATTATGGCTCAGGAAGTCAATATAGATTATATAAATGTATAGTTTATATTTGTACGTATGTAGTTGAAAATTTGGTGGCCAATACCAAAACATGGCCATTTTGTGAGAAAACCTAGGTGTGTGTAATTCATCATTTTACACATACCCATAGTTTCAAAGCATCCATATGCTTGTTATTGTCATTCCATGATTTTGTAATCAATTACACAAATAACACCAAAACTAATTAGATTTTCAATACCAATCTAATATTGATAATGGCCCTTGGCATTGGTTT
>Ga0209611_10005107_pt1 | contig 22187 bp, 23 predicted proteins | sample S1TSphgellanicum_3_FD_187693 | JGI IMG/M metagenome (GOLD analysis project Ga0209611, IMG submission 187693) | Host-associated microbial communities from peat moss isolated from Minnesota, USA - S1T2_Fc - Sphagnum magellanicum MG (SPAdes) (version 2) | ecosystem: Host-associated > Plants > Peat... | reverse complement strand
ACAGCATCAGCAGCATCCTGCAGGGAATTTCAATAGTAGATAACAAAACATTCTACAAATTCAACAAGAGTTTTAAGTAGCGTTCTTCAGTCTTGAATATCCACAGCATCAGCATCCTGGAAGGGTTTTAAATAACAGATACAAAATGTCCAGAAAGCTCTAAGAATTCAACAGAAAATAGTAGCATACAGATGCAGCTAAATGGCACACATTGCACAAATACATTTCAAAGATCCCACATGGAAAAGTGGCAGGTTTTGTGTAAGGAAACAAACCACATATCAATTTCTTTGATGAGCCCATATTTGCCCCATGAAGATGTAATGGGACCCTTTGCACGTTTTTCCACTTTCTCCTTCTTCCTCTTTCTCTTCTCTAGTTCCCGTTCCTTCTCCTTCAGCTTTCGCTTCTGGTGTGAATGGAAAGTTGCAGTCAATGAAAATAGCATGCCTGGCACTTTGATCAACATAATGACACTACCACTGACAATAATCCTCAGACTAGAAGCCAAAAGAAAAAAAGCTGAGGACAGTGTGTGGCAGTGATCATGGAACCCAGATTCCCTTGTGGTGAATGAACTGAGACCCTTCACAAAACAATACTGGACACATAGAGTGCAACCCTAGCATATACTCTAGAGCAACTCTAGATTCCAGAGGATTTTACTCTGCACTAAAGAACGATGGAAATATCTATGTCCCCCACATTCTGAAAGATCAAAGAGGAGGAAAAAAGAAAATTAGGGTTTTCCAAAATCACTCTCCTGAAAACACCATTCTGCTTTCTATTCGACTCTCTATACATCTGAAGAACTGGATCTTTCATGTCTAAATTTCACAAAATTCTGAGCACAATTCTGAACATTGTGCAAGCCACAGGAGCACAGATTCTCCAGAAGACTTAATCTCGGAGCACTTCAACAACAGGTTTTTTTTTACCTTGTTCTTTCTACGCCGATGTTCCTCCTTCTCCCTCTCCCGTTCTTCTCTCTCCCTCCGTTTCCGTCTCTTGCGTCTCCTGGCTTTTCTGCGCTCCTCCTCGCTGTCCTCTGAGCTTTCCGCAGAGCTATCTCCAGTGTGATCAGACTCCTCTTCCTCCAACTCTTCACTATCCGAATTCACAGAGCGGTGTCTTCTCTTCCTCTTTTTCTCTCCATTCCGATCCGCCTTCCGCTTCTTTCTTCCCTTATCACTCTCATCACCATCTCCTTCATCTTCTTCCCTATAACTCTCCTCGTCTTCATCACCCCTGCTACCATCATCGCTGCTGCTAGTGCCACTGTTGCTGTTGCCCGCTCGCTGCTCCCTTCTCCTTCTCACTTGCACCTCCTCTCTTCCGTCCCCGTCCTTGGACACAACTCTCTCGTTTTCCTTCTGGACATTCCTTTCCCGAGTGTCCTCAGCAACGGCCGAACGCCGTCTACTACTAGCTCTCTCAAGCGGAGGGGAAACACTAGGCGATCGGTGTCTTCTTTGGCGCGAGCTGCTTCTGTCCACTCTCTCCAAGCTCCGAGAGCGACGATGATTTTCATGCTCCTTCACGTCGGCGCTGCCATTATTATTGCCACCCGCCATCGCCACAGCATCGCTGCAAAAGCCGCTGTAGCGCACAAACGCCCCCTCCCCTCCTCCCTCCTTCCCCAGGCACCACCACAGCAGAGAGTCTGCCCCCTCGCCATTATGAATGAAACAAACGCCTTGATGGATGCAAAACATAACCACGTGAACTATAGTAGGCCTATAGAGGATGATAAATAAACGGATGTGGATGAAAAAAACTCGCTTTAAGAACAACAGCCTTTTGCCCGCAGGCCCAGAAACGCGAGAGAGAGAGAGAGAGAGAGAGAGAGAGATTGTAAGAGCGGCGATGGCGGAGGATGTTGGGGAATTTTACGTGCGATACTATGTTGGACATAAAGGGAAATTCGGGCATGAGTTTCTGGAGTTTGAGTTCAGGCCGGATGGGAAGCTTAGGTACGCCAACAACTCTAACTACAAGAACGATACGATGATCCGCAAGGAGGTTTTTCTCACGCAGGCTGCTCTACGAGAGTGTCGTCGTATCATCTCCGATAGTGAGGTTGATTTTTTTTGCCTCTTTTCTCCCAAATTTTTGCCCTTTTCTGATGAGTCCAGCGATCGCTGGCTCTGTGCTTGGGTTTAGGGTTAGGGTTTGGTTGCTTTCTGCGTTTGCAGGAGGAGGAAGAGGAAGAAAGAATGAGGAACATTTCGAGGTTCTTGAGCATGATGAATACTGTGTTTTGGCACGGATACTTTGTTTTTCTTATTAGCTTTGACTTAGGGAGAGGTCTGTTTTGTGTAGATATTGAGGGAAGATGACAACAACTGGCCTGAGCCAGACAGAGTTGGGCCAGGGTTTGGTTGCTTTCTGCATTTGTAGGAGGAGGAAGAGGAAGAAGGATTGAAGAGCATTTCGAGGTTTTTGAGCATGATGAATACTCCGTCTTGGTATGGATACTGTGTTTTTTTCTATCAGCTTTTCCTTAGAGAGGGGTCTGTTTTGTGTAGATATTGAAGGAAGATGACAACAACTGGCCTGAGCCAGACAGAGTTGGGCGGCAGGAGCTGGAGATAGTCATGGGCAATGACCATATCTCTTTCACCACGTCTAAGATTGGCTCCTTGCTTGATGTCCAGAGCAGCAAAGATCCTGAAGGACTTCGGATATTCTACTACCTGGTTCAGGTATATGACTATTTGTTCTTGTGCTCTTGATCCTCATCATCTTCTTTTATGTTCTGCTCAATAGCTCTGCATATGTGCAATCATGAAGGGGTCTAGCTCTACTGGAACATGTCAATAGCAGTTGCTAGGGTTTACAGTAATGTTGTGCTGTTTTTTTTCGCTTGCAGGACCTGAAATGCTTTGTGTTTTCTCTCATTGGTCTTCACTTCAAGATCAAACCAATCTAGATTTAGAATTCATCTTCAGCAGTGAGGAGGATGCTCTCAGATGGTATAGAGCTTGTTTTTCAGGCTTGTGTCTTACACAGAGTAAGAGGACAATGTGCATGCATGTGGGGCCTTTCTTATTATTGCCTCTGACCTTTTTTTGCTAGCAGCTCCAAAGAGGTTTCAATGTGTATTCTTTAGTTTGGAGTGTTCACAAACTGGCATGAGATAGTTGGGTCAGGGAACTTCTGCATTTCATCACAGATTCTGTAACAGGTTGTTCAATAGAATAACAGAGTAGCTGTATGTGGTTTCAAATGTTGATGGATTCAAATGTTGATCCAAACTCTGTACATGTTACAACAAAATTGACATGCTATGACTTGGCCAAGGAATTTCTGCTTGTTATCATCACAAATGCTTATGTCTTCTGTCCATTCAGCACAACTTGCCAGATTATGAAATGATCCACTGTCTAGACATATCTGCCCATTGATCTGGTATTTAGTTCTCAGTGATGACCATCATGCAACGAGGGCTTGAGATGAGTGCTCTAATCATTTGGTTCTCATTGGATCCATATGTAATGTTCTCACTTCAGGTGCTCATCCTACAGTATGTTGTCAACATGTAGGTTTCTGAATCCACTGATTTTTAGGGGTGCTCAACAAGCTTCTGAGATTCTTGAAGATTGCACATATTTTGTGCCTGTAGCTATATCTTTTGAGTTCTAGTCAACATCACGACTGAGTCTTCCTGCTGGTCTCAGAAATGCAACAGAAACTCAGAATGCAGATGCTGTTTACTGGTCTACCCAGATTTTGGGCAAACGATTTTATATACATATCTGCAGCCACCCTCAGGAGCTGATGAAGTGGGTGGTCATGGCAGCTTGTCACTGCTGTTTGTGATGGAGGTGATGGTCCATTACTTTGTGGGCAACTGTCACAAGGTTGTTATGATCACACTCATTGTTATATCTTCTAATTGTTGTGGTGATTTCTCTCCAATTTCATATATATGTATTAGTGTCTGGAGAATATGGGTACATGAAGTGCCTGCACTGCAAATTGAGAGGATGTAACTCCATATTTGAATATCCATGAGGAGATCCTGTAATTGACAACTTTAGCTTGTATTCAATTCTTGAAGTTGTCTAGAATTTAATCACAAGCTCGAAAGGCAGTAAGTTGATGCACCCAAGAGCATTGTGGAAAGGTAGAAAGGTTGAATCTATCAAGTTCCAGAGTGGAGACTCCAAATTGAGCAGAACACTGAAGATGACAACCCCTTGTTAATGATGTACCAGCCAAAGTAGAATGTGGCAGAAATGTCATGTGAGCTGCCGAAGTTCCCCTGTAAGCAAAGCGAAATTTCTATGCTGGGCCAACACTGGTGTACAGATGGCTCCAGTCAGATGGGTTGATGATAATGTATTGCTGCCACAACCCATTGTAGCAAGATTCAATAGTGCTGCATGCACTACTGTCTGCAATATTTGGAGAGTGTCACCATGGCTTACTATCAACACCACACACCTGCAACAGCAGCAAGAATAAATACATTAATGACCAACTGAAAGCAGCCACATAAATCCACATCCCATTAAAGCTTTTCTTGCAATAATGTGCAACAAGAATCATGTACCCTTCCAATTCTGACTCAATTGACAAAATGGCTTGGCTGACTCGATGGGCAACATCAGCCACGCTTTCACCTCCTTCAGGTCCTACCATTGGATCCAGTGCATCGATTGCCCATATCTCAGGATACTACAACCATGTACATCACACACAAGTACCACTGTCACTTGCATATATCCATGCAATTTGCAGAGAAAAATATTGACAACAACAATTTCAAGGTAATGTGGACAATGAGTGCAGTCATAACCTTGTGATAGTTGCTCACAAAGTTTCAGACCATCACCTTCTCCATCATGAACAGAAGGGATGAGCTGCCATGACTACCAACTGACTTCATCAGCTCCCAAAAGTGGTAGGTATAGATAAGGATATACTAATTAGCCAAAAGTCTGTGCAAACAATTATACAAAACCTGCATCCTGAGTTTCACATTTCCAGAAACAACTGGGAGACTTAGTCATGATATTGGCTAGCACTAAAGAGACATAGTCTTCAGACTCTGAAAATTCTTCTGAGCAACACCCAGCCCTAAACAAATCTTATCTTCCATGAAGAAGATTTCTGTCAGAAGCCTAAACCCAACACAGTTGTGCAACTTTTGTAGGCAAATTTTGGAAGATATGGTTAAATGATACTCACATGTTCATGAGATTGGAGCTCAAGAGAAGGTCCAAAGTATCGCTCTCTTAGCTCTTCCATCAACTGTTGCACTACACAGAATTGATATTATTACACAAGTTCTGCAGAAAGGGGTTAGAGGTTGAACATGGCTAAACCAAACAGGTATTCTTCTACACCTTACCAAAATGCCACAAATTTGTGAGAAAACGAAACAGACACTGGTACTGTGTTCAATCTGCACCTGAATGGAAGGCTTTGTACCCAAAGATGACTCCAATACATCAGCCACAGCTTGTGCTGTTTGAGTTGTTCTGCTGAAGGGTGATGCGTAGATGCTTACACAATCTGGTGAGATGCTCAATCCCTCCAACTCCTATGTACACAACAAGATATGCACAACACACATGACAATTTCATCATAAGATATGCACAAGACATAGACACGACACACCATAGTTTCTATCTGGTGAAAATAACAGTCCAGCAAATTGATACAAGACAGAAATCACAAAAGAAGATTGGGGTAGAAAGGGTTGATGGGTGTTGTTGGATTAGAAAGTTTCTGTGATTTTAGGGGTGATGGACAGAAGACTACTACCACTACTACCTTTGCCAAGGTCGTGCCTGCTGCTTTGGCTTGAAGAACTCCTGAAGGTGCCAATCCATACATTGGCAACACTCCATTACTCTACCCCATCCTCCCCACCCACCCATGTCCACTCTCCAGTTTTTCTCAGATCTCAACAAACACTTCTGTGGTTGGCTCATTCACAATATGTTTGCAATTTTTTTTCTATAGAAAATCTACAAGATTAGATTCTTCCAGCAGAAACCTAGTCTCCGAAACCCATGTTGTGGTCTAATTCAAGAGCTAGAAATACAAAACGGAAAAATGAGAAAGAGGTATCAGAAAGAAGAAGCAGACCATAAGCGACACGATAAGACCCTCCTCATTAGGTATGCTGCGACCATGTCGTAGCACGTAGTATTTGTTCTTCAATCCTGCCATCTCGTGCAAACCCTCTCTCCAGGAACGACAAACCCAACCCCGGATCTTTCAAGGTTTAAATTCTGATGAAGAGCTCCAATTGCTCTTCATGTGGTTGACAAACTCTTCTGCAACTCTCTGCAAAGGAATGTCCAGCGATGATAACGCCGATGAAATCTTCCACGACAAAGAAAGACGTGAGTAAGGTTCGTGTGTCGTCGTCTCTATTTAGAAAGTCCTCTCCCGATCCATCCATGAGGCGATGGATGGCTTGTGGGTACTTCCCGCCTTCTCAGCACCCAACCACCGATCCCGTAGTTCATGGTGAGGAGGGAGGGAGGAAAGGAGAGAGAAGAAAACAAGAAATGGATATGGCGGATTAAGGTTTGAGAGAGTTGCATTTCCGAAATCCTTTCAGATTTATATACAGGTAATGATTTTCTGGAAGAGGAAGCAGGTTCCCAATATTGCATTCTTCTGATCCAAAGCCTTTTGATGTATTACTGATCTTCTTTTTCTTCTTCTTGAGGTCGATCTCAATTCAATTCTGAAAAACTAGTGCTTACCATCAGGCTCCTGCATGTGTTTTTCTTGACAAATGGCAAATTTTGTTGTGTGTGAAGATTTCTCATCTGTTTTGCACAAATGAACATCTCAGTATCTGTAATTTTGGATACTTCTATTCACTTCTGTTCTCCATGAGATTATCATGTCCATGCACTCAGATTTGCAACCAATTTTCATGCTGCACAATTCTTGATTGAAAGTGTTTCCAGTAAATTCACTTACAGGCAAAAGTCAATTCCATCAAAACTTGAGATTTTGGACTTCAAACTCAAGACCAGATTATTGGAACAGTTGTGGCACAGGGCAGCAGATGGGAAGCTAGTTGATCTGAATCATTTTGCCAATGGTATGAACACCACCCACTCATTGCAAAGTATATCTGACATTCACTCTTTCTAGAGTTGAATTCTTCATGTTTTTCCACTGCCTGGAAAATTTCTGTCTGAAATTTCCAACTTGCTTTGTCACCCACACCGATGCTAACTAACAACTATTGCTGTCCAGTACACAAATCACCAAAATTATCACACCCATTCTCAACATGTTTCAGAAAAATTTCGTGCATGCAACAATTTGTGAAATTTTCAGAGACTACCAGGAGATATGCAATTTCCCACCACCACCATGTCTTTTTGTTCCTCAAAAATTGATGAAACATTATTGATGAACAGCTTTTTTGACAACACACACTCTCATATGCTCATCAACAAACTCCTATGTATAATTCATGAACCACATTGCCAAGTTGGTAACCTATCACCAAACCTCCACATTTAAGCAACTTCTGTACACATCAAAAACAAAATTTAGCCAGAGTATTTAATTCTTACCTCTTCAGTCCTGGTAGCCAACACACCCTTGTAACCCATTTCTACAAAATTCATGTATACACAGCACTGGAATAACTTCAGTGCCACAAATGATATTATGCTTCAGTCTCCAGATGTGCTCCTCGATGCTTACCTCCTCTGCTCCGACCTGTTTGAATCACCAATACAACCAGCAACACAACCATCAACTGACCATTTATCAATTAACTGCTTCCAAAACCTTTATATTCTGGACACATGCAATGCCTCTCATCACCAGTAGTCTGTCAACATCAAACACTGTGCTTGAGGACTTGAACGGATTTGGGGATTACAACACAGACCACTAGCAAACTTCCAAATCCGAACTATTTCAATTGAATGCAGACCTGTGCAATGCTCACCACCAGCCTGCCAACATCAAACTGCTTGCCAAGAAACTTAAAAGAATTGGGTCATTGCTTGAAAGAATTGAGGGATTGCAACCCACATAACTAGCAAGCTTTTGAGGATTCAAACTACTGACATTGAATCCAGACCCAGGCAATGCTCACCATAAGTCTGCAAAAACCAAACTGCTTGCCAACAGACTTGAAAGAATCAGGGGATTGCAACCCATGCAACTAGCGAAGCTTTTGACGATACAAAACCACTTCAATCAAATCCCAACCCATGTAATGCTCACCACCAGCCTGCCAACATCAAATTGCTTGCAAAGGACTTGGAAGAGTGGGAGGATTTCAACCCATGCAACTAGCAAGCTTTCAATGATACAAACTACTTCAATCAAATCCAGGCCCATGCAATGCTCACCTTCAGTCTGCCAACATCAGAGTGCTTGCCAAGGGTCTCAAAAGAATTGAGATACACTTGCAACCCACACAATTATCAAGCTTTCAAGGATCCAAACTACTTCAATTGAATCCTGACCCATGCAATGCTCACCACCAGTCTGCCAACATCACACTACATGCTGAGGGACTTGAAAGAATTGAGTAATTTGCAATGTGCACAACTAGCAAGCTTTCAACTAGCAAATTAGCAAGAAACCAGAATACTTCAATCGTATCCAAACCCATGCATGCTCACTGGGAAGCTGACATCAAGCAGGTTGACGAGAGAGCCCAACATGGAGGAGTTGTGAAGTTTTGGGGGAAAGACAGATTTTGGGCAATTGGGCACTTGGAGAGAACAATTGTTTCTTTACCTTCAGCAAGCTGGATCTGGGCTTCCAGGCTCTTGCCACCAGTGCCTCCAGGGATGACAACCTCTCCCTGACTAGCCCTCCGTTCGAGCTCCTCTATCTCCAAGGGGTGGAGCATCTCCACTGCCTCACGAATATTCTCCTTGTCAACTAATCTCATTTCTTCCACTATCAGCCTTAACTTCTCTGCAGGGTCCATCATCGACATCAAGATCTGCCTGATTCTCCCTGAATGCTTCCCACCTTTGCTCCGACCTTTTGAGAATCAAAACCCACAACAACAAACTTAAAGAATCAACCTAAACTTCTTCAATTCAAATACAGCAGACACATACAGGCATGCTCACCACCAGGAGGAGGCTCAAATGCAGCCAAAGGGAAGCAAGCTCCTTCCTCGGCAGTCAAGGGGGTTAAGAAGAGTGGAGCAATAGGCTTTAGGGTTTAAGGATCAAGAGAAAAGCAAATGTCCTCGTCTTCTACCTTACCTTCAGCAAGCTCGATTTGGGCTTCCAGAGTCTTGCCCCCAGACCCTCCAGGTACGACGACCTCTCCATTACGAGCTCTTCGGTCAAGCTCCTCTCTCTCTTCGGGTGTGAGCAAAGACACTGCCAAACGGACATTCTCTTTGTCGATAAGTCGCATCTCTTCCAGTAACCGCCTGAGCTTCTCTGCAGGATCCAGATTCGAAGACGCGATCGCCCTGAGCAGGCCTGCATGCTTCCCACCTTTGCTCCGACCTTTTGGAACCCAGCACCGGCACGAGAAGAATCATCAACAGGTTGTCGAAGAATCAAACTACATAGACAGATTGCACGCTCATTATTGAAGACCCATGAGAGCCAACAGGATGAAGAAGAAGGCGAAGAAGAAGAAGCTCCCAAGTCGCGAGAGATTGGGAGCTTTGGGTTTCGAGGTTCAAGAGGACAGATTCTTCTTCTACCTTCAGCGCGGTTGATTTGGGCTTCCAGGCTTTTGCCGCCAGCGCCTCCAGGGACGACTTCCTCTCCATTCCGAGCCCTCCTGTCGAGCTCCTCCCTCTCCTCGGGTGTGAGCATCATCACCGCTTCACGAATATTCTCTTTGTCAACTAGTCTCATCTCTTCCACGATCAGCCTGAGCTTCTCCGCAGGGTCCAGATTGGAAGCCAAGATCTGCCTGATCTTCGCTCTATGCTTCCCACCTTTGCTCCGACCTTTCAATCATCCACACAACAAGAGCAGCTGTCAACCTCCTGAAGATTCAATGAAGACACAAAAATGCATGAAGAGCTCAGGGCGGGTTCAAGGGGACAGATTCTTCTTCTACCTTCAGCGAGATGGATTTGGGCTTCCAGGCTTTTGCCACCAGCGCCTCCAGGGACGACTTCCTCACCATTACGAGCCCTCCTGTCGAGCTCTTCTCTCTCTTCAGGGGTGAGCATCATTACCGCTTCACGAATGTTTTCTTTGTCAACAAGTCTCATTTCTTCCACAATGAGTCTTAGCTTCTCCACAGGATCCAGATTGGAAGCTAAGATCTCCCTGATCTTTGCTTCGTAAGGCTCGGCCATGCTTAACGATGATCCAGAGCTGGCACGAACTCCAAACTTGTGACTGATCACAATGCTGCCCTCCTGAATGCTAGCAAGTCTTGATCCCCCCTGGAGATGTGTCTGCACATTGTGAAGAGAAAGTATGTGAACACCAACGTTGGCAATGGACCCAAAGGAGGAGGAGGAGGAGGAGGAGGACTGCAGCTGAGGCTTCAAGAGTGTAGTAGTAGTAGTAGTGTTGGAAATGGGTTGATCAAGACGCATTGTAGTACTTGTTGAAGCTCTGAGCACTAGAGGACATGATCTCAAACATAGAGTTCTTAGAGAAATAGTGGTCTGAGGAGGAGGAGGAAGAAGAAAAGGAGACTTTGCAGCTATTGATCCAATGTAGTAGCACTTGGGGCGCTTCTTCAAGAGCGAATTCAAGATGGGTCGATACTCAAGACCCATTGCGAGAGTTTGTTACATAGAAGAGTAGCAGATGCTCACAAGAAGAAAGAATAAGACGAAGAAGAAGAAGAAGGAAGTTATCTAGATGTGAGGATTAGTGCAGATCATCAAAATGCTTGCTTGATCACCATGAAACTGCTGAGCTGCAGCTGCCAAAACCCATCAGAACAACAAACCAACAAAATGCACAAAAAGACCAAAAATTCCGCCACTTTTGCAAAGGCAACAATTACAACCCAAATTTTTTTTTGCAAAAAAAATTCCAAAACCACCCAAGAGAGACACAAAGCTTATTCATTTGCTGTGAGAGCATGATCCGGGGAAAACTTACGTGCGAATATGGGAATGCAGAATCAGTCTCTCGCTCTCAAACCAAGGCAAAAGAGAAAAAAAACACACACACATACACACACACACACACACAAGACACTCAGGCTCACACCAGATCATGAAATTGCAGATTGCTTGCTTGCTTGCTTGCAAGTGCATCTGTGATTTGAGACAGTGAATCTCTGTTCTTAGACAGTTTCTAAAAGGCAAAATTAGGAACAAAATGAAGCATAGGTTGTGTGGGTTGGGCCCATTCCCCTTTCCAAATGTTGCAACAAGCGGTGGAAGCTTGTGACAAGAAGCAACAAGGAAAACATGGGGGGCCTGGCAGACATGGTTGGATTCACTTCAATTGTGACAGTGCATGCTGGATTGGGCTTCTCATCTTCTCACACCTCAACCCAGTTACTAAAATTTCATTACAACCACTAAACCCTAAATCCTAAACCCTTGCACACAACCTTCAAACTACCATTTATACCTAGGGCTACCATTGATGTTGTTCAGCACAAAACCATTTGCAAAAAAAGGGTGTAGCTGAAAAAATAAAAGAGAGAGAGAAAGTTTTATGTATATTCTTTTGTTTGAAATTGTTGAGAATCCAACTCTCAACTTGTGGAAAAAATTAATTTATTTGTCTTCACCATTGGGTTACTATTTCCAAATACACAATAATGTGCGTGTGTATTTATTATGCCTTAACTATTGAAATTTTGGAAAATCAAAATTGAAATTGTTGAACCTTAGTAGGGTTTTTTTTAAATAAATTTATTATTATTATTATTATTATTTATAATAAAATTTCTCAAGTAGGTCTATTGGTGAGGATCCCCAACATTAATTTAGTATTAAATGATGATTGTCCTTGGTGGGCTGTAACATTTTTATAAAAGTGCTGCAACAAATGACGACCTAAGAAATGCTTTCCTAGGTCTAAATATTGCTCATTTAGTTTTATATATATTTTTTGAAAATGGTGAAAAAAATTTCATAAAAGTCTTTTTTTCATGTCTCTTTTTCATTTTTTGAAAAAATATTCACCAAGTTACAAATTTTGATAAAAAATAACATTAGTCAAACCTCTTTTTTTTTTTAAAAAAAATCGACAAAGAAGTGCCAAACATCAGTCATTGGTAGGATAATCTAAGCTATCTCCCAAATTTAAATTCATTTTTTTCGAATAGCCCATTTCCATTGGCTTGCTATTAGTAAAATTGAAACTTCACATGATCCCCTAAAATTTAAAAAGGCAAAAATTTATTACAAAAAGTAATATACATGGCAATCTATGATTAAAAAATAAAACATCTCATTGTGAAGAGAACCATTCAAAAGGGGACGAAATTTGAAATTTTAACACAAGCATTATCATCTTCGATGTCCAAAATCTCCTCACTCATATGAATTGCATTAGTCCAAGCTTCTTCTTCATGATAAAAAAAATCTTTGTAGCCCTCATCTCCACTATCTCGTACATCAACAAAAAAATAAGAATGCTTGTTGTTCATGGCACACTATCTTGACCACTTCATTCAAAACATAATGCGTCTACGTAGATGAAACAAAGGTAGAATAAAAAAAGATATTAATAATATCTTGCAACTCAAAAAAGAGTGCACTTCCATACAAAAGCAAATCTATTGTGGTTCATGCCATTTTATCATAGAGAGATAACCCATGATGCAATTGAAAAAATTGATTCAATCTACACATATCAGAGCAAGGAATGATGACCCAAAACGCTTGCTTGTTTTATATTTTGCTAATGTGTATGCATGCTCTATGACATTGGTTTGCAACAAAGGTACACAAATCTTCAAAGCTACAACACCATATTTGGCACGTTTCAATTTGCTTGCAATTTTTTTGCTTTGCACTAACATTACATTTAACAAATTGAAAATGATATTCACATGAATCTTTTAAATAGTAACCCAACATCTCCACATAGGTATGTAAACTTTGTTGTTTAAAGCTCTTGCAATGAACAAAATGTTCAATTGGGGCATCCTTATGCCCTACCAATAATGCAACTTTCAACGCCTTGTGCAACAATAGTAGGCTAGTAATCCTAAGCCTACAAACCATCTGTAAATGTCAATGAAACAAACTTTCACCCCACTCCAACAAGCATACCCCATACATGCATTTATCTTACAAAAAAATGTTCTATGAACATGAAGCATGAAGGATCAATATCGAAACCTATAATGTTAATAATGACCTATACTTCAAATTATTTTGTGCAAACCTAAACTTTATATCTTTGTGAGACAAAGTTTTCACTTGAAATATTTTTTCATGAAAACAACCATAAATTGATCCTCCTTCCGCTTTCTAACCAATTACAACTTGAATTGGTGTCATTTCTTAATAACACTATATTTATTGAACTTTCATAGTCCTTTGCTATGCCCATGTGAGCTTTGACCCCCACCCTAAAAGGCTTGCATGGAAAGTTAATTATCGATTGTCCAAGTGGACAATCAACTTAAGACAATCCACTCTTCACACTAAACACAACTTGAAAAAAAAACCCCCTTTCCCACCCACCCACAAGAAATAGAAGGAATTACTTTCACTTTATGATTTGCCCTTTCCTTAGTTGCATGAAAATTCTATTCCTAACATTTGTTGCCACTATTTTTGGCATGGACTAATAACCTTTCCTAAAAATACCTTACTTATTTTAACCATGCATGTATATAGACATAGGTTATAATATTAATGTGTAAATATATCAAGGATGTTGAATAGGCTTGTGTGTAAGTGTGAAAAAAAAAATGAAATTGTTGGATTTGGTTGTTTGAATTTGTATTTTTAGTTATCTTGAGTGACATGTGTAATAGTTATTTGCAAATAGGGTTCTAACACATTTTTTTGTTTTTTCTTGTGATATTCATCAAATATCATGAGATTTTTTAATTAAAAAAATTGTGCAAGTCTTTATGTGGGTGAATACAAGCTATAGTGATTCACTTTTTGTGTCCCATTGCATTTTTTTTGCAGGGTGTAATGAATTAATATGCCATAAATCATTTATATGCATAATTAGGACTTGATTTAAGATTCTCAACTTCAATAAAAAACTATTTACATAATTTGTGCACAATAAATGTGCATTCATTATGTAGTAATGGACTTTTGAAGTGAAAACATATGGACTATCCCGACCATCTACATTTCCCATACATGAAATTTTCAATATCTTTTGAAAATATATCTTAAAAGGCTTAATATTTGATAGATGAAAGAAAAACAAACATAGATTTAAAATTTTCATTATAAAAGCTTTAACTAAATTATAGTTATGAACTTTTGAATGACCAAAATTTGAACCTTATTTCAAAAGTTTTTACATGGGTCTTTTTTTTGTTGGATTGATGATTTTTTCCCTTGTAAAATGTATGTAAAAAAAATGTTTAAATGGGTATATTTTCATATGAATTTAATTAGCTCGTGAACCAACCCATAGTCCTCCATTTATGTTAATTCAACATCAAAAAATGGACTTATAAGGACTTTTTATTTATTGAAGTTGAGCCACTTAACTCTGCATCTACCCATGTTTGATAAAAATTAGAATCGTAAACTTTATCCTACACATACAATTTACTTTTATCAATTCATACTCATACAAATGTTGATTGGTTTTGAGTTTTTAGTCAAGTTTGCATTTGGATCTAGGTTTAAAAACTAAAGGTGGGATTACAAGGATTTAGGATTGATCAAACCTAGCCTTAAAACTAGACCCAACGTTTACATCCAGATTTGGATATACCAAAAATCAAACCTAATGGGTTTTAAAGGGTTTTCACAAGATGATGGTCATAAGGATAAATAAAGGATAAGGTCTTATGTTTAGATAATGTTTAAAAAATTTAAAAGTCTAAGGTCTTATCATGTCTAAGTTCTAAATCTCTAAGGTCTTAGGTCCTAATTTTAAGTTTTAATATATAAGGTCATCTTCAATGTTAAATTAAAATGAATTTTACACAAATATGTTGTGAAATTCCTTTTGTTGAATAGAGGTTCAAATAAAGCACATGTGAATGGAAACCATTGTTGGTGAATTGTTCCTTACTGTTGTTTTTGGGAACATTTTGAAAACTTTGAAAAGTTAAAAGGAACACCATTGGAACCTTTTGATAACTTGATGAAAACATTTTGGGAACACCAAAATCCAAGAAAATCCAAATCATTTAAAAATCAACTTCCAAACCATCTTCATGAATAAGTTGTAACTAGCGTCAACCCAAACCCAAAGTTAAAGGTTTTTTTATAAAGGTTGAACCTATTAAATTCAAAATTGTTGGTCAAATTTTTTTGACTTGGTTTCAATGGGTAAAATGTTTTTAAAAAGGGCTATTAGTCCAAGTAAAATATAGTGGCAACCAATTTTATGAATAGAATTTCCATGCAACCAATGACAAGGCACATCATCAAGTGGAGGGGCTTCCATTTTATTTTTAGTGGGTGGGTGGAAAAGGGTTTTTTTTTCCTAAGTTGTGTTTGGTGTGGAGAATGGATTGCCCTTTGTTCATTGTCCATTTGGATAATGGATTATTGACTTTCTATGCAAGCCTTTGGGTGGGGGGGCGGGGGGGGGAAGGATCAAAGCTCACACACATGGGCACAACAACGGAAGATGAAATTTCAATAAATATAGTGTTATTAAGAAGCAACATAAATTCAAGTTGTGATTGGTTAAAGGGATGAGGGAGGATCAATTTATGGTGTTTCCATGAAAAAAAATTTCAAATGAAAGCTTTGGCTTGCAAAGCTACACAAGATAATTTGAAACATTTTGAAATAATCCATCATTATTGGCATTGTAGGTTTTGATATTGATCTTTCATGCTTGATGTTCATGGAACATTTTTTGCAAGATAATGCATGTATGGGCTATGTTCATTGGAGCATAATCGAAGTTTGTTTCATTTGCATTTATAGATGGATTATAAGTTTATAATTATTAGCTTACTATTGTTGCATAAGGTATTGAAAGTTACATTTGCATGGGATAAGAATGCCTCAATCAAGGCATTGCAAGAACCTTAAACAAGCACGCCCACATACTTATGTGGGGGATGTTGGGCTACTATTTAAAAGATTCATGTGAATCTCATTTTCAATTTGTTGAAAATAATGTTAATGCATAAGAAAAAAAAGCAAGCAAATTGAAACATGCCAAATATAGTGTTGTAACTTTGAAGAATAATGTACCTTTGTCATAAACCAATGTCATAGAGCTTGCATATGCATGGGAAAAATATAAAGTGCGCAAGCATCTTGGGTCATGGCTCCTTGTTGTGCTCTTAAATATGTGTAGATCGGGTCAATTTTTTCCAATTGCATCATGGGTTATCCCACTACAATCAAGTGGCATGGACCATATTAAAGTTGCTTTTAAACGGACATGCATACTTCTTCCTAAAAATGTTGAGTTGCAAAATATTGTGAATATCTTTTTTAATTTTATTTTTGTTTCATCTACATATAGGTATTGTGCTTTGAATGACGTGGTTGAGACAATGCGTTGTGAGCAAAAAAACATGTTTTGTCAATGTAAGAGATATTAGAAAAGAGGTTGTAGAGGTTTTTAATCATGAGGAAGAAGTAATTCCTACTAATGCAATGGATATGAGCAAGGAGATTTTGAACATTGAAAATAATGATGCTTTTGTTGAAATTTCAAACTTCATCCCCCTTTTGGATGGTCCTCTTCACAATGAAATATATTAATTTTTAGTCATGGATTGCCATATAATAATAATAATAATAATAAAGTTTTTTCTTTTTCTTAAACTTTAGGGGAACTTGTGAAGTTTTTAATTTTTTTGATAGCCATGGTGGGCCAATGGAAATGACCTATTTGAAAAAAATGAATATAAACTTGGAAGACAACTTATCTAATTAATACGTAAGATGAATAGATATGGTGTAAAAGTTGTGGTATTTATTTTAAACTAACATGTTTTAAATTTTAAAAATATTTGTTAAACCCAAAACCATAGGATCTTCTAGTTTATAAAAACCTAGACTTGAACCTAACAATTTTCATAAAGACCAAAAACTAGCCAACATTGGTTCATACACATTAATAAAACATTCCAAGGTCTCATATTTGTATTTGAAAACACATTCCCTCTATTGAAGGTGCTCCCATAAATTGAAAAAGACCTTCCACCATTCAAATAATGAACCTTGTTTTCGTCGATTGAAAGAACCTTGCACCATTTTCATGTAAACCTTCCACTCTTCAATAAAAGACCTTTGGTATTTACATTAGGGAAGGCCTACATGGCTTTCCTAATCTTGGGGCCTATACCTTTGGACTACCTCCCTGGGTGTTACTACCTTCAAGGTGTTATCACCTTCAAATTATAGGAAGGACTTCAAGAACAAGCCTATATGTATAATCCCATTTTCACAACCCACATTCATACAATCTCTTCACAATCCGGTTTCATATGCATTTGTATAATCCCATTTTCCCAATCCATAGTCATATAGTCTCCTTTTCATAGTGCATTTTTGTGATGAGCATGTGGACACACTTTGCTAATATTTTTGAGTTGCAAATTCATAAGTTTGGGCAAAATAAAGAAAATTTTGGCTTAGAAATCTATACATAGCTAGTTTTTAGGGCTCATCTTGTTGTTGATGTTTCTCTTCATCAGTGGATATCCATGCCTAAGTTATATCAAATATTCAATTGTCTACTAATAGTTTTTGACCTATTGGGTACCAATATACATTCGTAACCCTACTAAGAATGTGGATAGAACAATTCATTTCATTCACAAAGGCAAACAAAACATTTGTGAAGATAGGTGAAAAATGTCTATATGCATTTCAAATTGGAATATTAACATAAATGTTAAGTTGATCTTTCATTGTTTCAACCAGAAATTGATTTTCATCATTTGCTTTAAGAAGTATGAAAAATGATGAAAATGTGCAACATGGTTAACTAATTTTGGATGCAAAATGAATTCAATCAAATTTCATTTTTGAGAGCACCCACAAATTCTAAGGGATTGTAGACTATTATGATAATTATTGCTAAAAGTTGGTTAGTATGCATGGTTTTAGGACTTGTGAATAAACGAAAGACATTAACAAACATTTATGATTTAATTATAATTTCTCAAAGGAATATGTATCAAGTGGGTGGCGCTCTTCCAAAGGTGTGCAATTTGCATCAAGATGGGTTCCTTGTCCAACACAAGTATGAAGAAAGGATGCATGATCTAATTAAACTTTAGACACAAGGGATATTAGGGATATAATTTAAGTACAACTTCTAATGCATGCAACATTTGAAATTGTTTTCTTTATGGTGCATTTACACTTGTTAAATCGGTGTTAAATGAAAATCTAGGTGGCATCCTAGGTGGCACCCAATCTTAAATAAGCCATAGCTCAATGTTAGCTTAACATAAAATTTTCATGGCAACTATGTTTAAGTTCTAAATGGCTAGCATGGTTTTGGGGGACTCAACCCTAGAGTACTTAACACCAAGTGTGAATGCTCCTTTAGTTGCTCAAGTTTGTGAAGATATAAGAGACAATAATTTAATATATTAATTCAGCAAGTCTGTCTGTTAGTCAATCAGTGACAGGGTTATACCTAACTGACAGTTGATGGACCTGGCACGAGTGTAAACAAGACCCAGATGATAGAGTCCAACTATGGGCCGTCTGGGTGGTCTTCTTGCAGTGCAAACGTTTTTTTCTTGCTCTTTTCTCCCGCTTACGTCTCTTCTCCCTCTCTCGCTCGTGCGCTCTCTCGCTCTCTCTCCTCCCACGGTCATAATAGCCTACAAAATTCAACGGATCTGACGAGTTCCTTCAGAGTTTTTGTAGTTTTTGTTTTCTGTTACGGGTTCCAAGAGCAGGAGTTTGTTTGTTGCACATTTGCCGCCGGATGTTCAGAATCACCCACCCACATAATTTCAAAAGTAGAGCTGCATCAATTTCGAGGTCTCCAACTAGGGACGACATCGGTGTTTTCTTCGACACCAGTCCCCCTCAAGCACAAGACCTCTATAGGTTCACCATCATTTTCAAAGAATATTGATGAGAGGGTACGATTTGGGATATCCATGTTGTTGGAAGAAAAACCAACATTCAAATTGAAGAAAATACTTGAGTGAGAAATATCCAAGTGTTACTCTGAAGATTTTGCCTTGCTCATTGTTTCATGACCTGATGCACTTTTCTGGACTCCTCCTCTACCTCCTGCTGCATCTTTTCTATCCAACATATCAACTGAAACAGGCTTTCCTTTGCAATAAGGTCTGTAATAATGTTGGGATGGATGGCGCTTACAGTTACAGTATCGCTTCATGTGCTATGCTTGTTGTGTTTTCCGACTGTCTTGCTTCGTCCCCTCCCCAATTCCCAAAGTAAAGATGGATGCTACATTCATATTCCCTTCTCGCATTCCAAACTTCCAAGAACGTCTCTGTCTTTGCTTTAAGGTCGAGGTCTTTGTCTGACATCGAATTGATTGCTTTTGTGTGATGTCTCCCCTTCCACACATGCAGAGAATGCAAGAACGAAGACTAATGTGCTGTTACTTGTGGCACATCCTTACGATGAATCCATGTAAAATTTCCTGACTCGAGTTTCCTATTTTACGTGTTGGGGTCTCGGCAGATCTGGCAGAGTTGTTCTGCGTTTTTCCTTTCGTATTATGAAGGTATAACAGGGGGGCGGTGGTGGTTGCATAGGTTCTTTGGCCTGACTTTGTTGTCGTTGTCCAGGCTCGGTGGATACTCGATTCGAGTGATCTGTCTGTCAACAGGTTTGTTCAATTCGGTAGATAGATTTTTCAAGAAACTTTTTCTTTGAATTGTTACAAGTCCCCAATCGGAAGTCTTTTTCCCCCCTCAAAGTGTAAGCATTCTTAGTTTCGATCTTCGCTTTGTTGGAAACACACCTAATGATGATGATGTTGGTCTTTTGTTTGAGTAGGTAATGCCGATGGACTTGGAGCTCACCGGAAGCTAGAGATGGTGGCTGCCTGCTTTATGCTCAAAGTGGATAACAATTCACTCCCCTTTCCAGTTCCTGTAGACAGTTTAGGGTTTAAGGTAGAGTACATTTTATGTCCTGATGTCATTCCCATTTGAAGCATGGTCTTGATGAGATTGTTGGTTGACATATAAGCTCAAACCACATTTGATTTGGATTCAGGATTGGGCTATTTGAGCAGCTGGTTTAGAGAAGCCCAAGAAGTTGCATGTTTGTTTGAACCACATCTCTCATCATGTAACTTTCCTCTTATCTAGCAAATTCGTCAAAAGGACACCTATCTATGGTCATAAAATCAATCAAGCTGCTTCATTGAGAAAAAAAACAAACAGGGGATGCCAAGAGAGAAAGACAAAGAGAGAAAGAATTTGTAACATACCTCTGCAGCTTTCTTTTGCAATTTACTTGTGAGATGATCCTCCAAAGTGATAATGACAGGGTACTGAGAAGCCACAAATGCATTCTCTTTGATGCCAGATATACATTTGTCGAATTCCACCAGAGCTGTCAAAGTGCTACAGTTCCCAAATTTTCTTATGAAGATTATGACATAAGATCATTGCAGCTGCTTTATTTTGGAAACAGCTGATGAGGTCATTAAGGTTTGGAGTAGCAAATCTCTAGCTTCATTGTCTTGACAAAATTATATGACATAATCTTCTGGTGATGATCATACACTTGCAATTATAGTTACCAAAATGCATGTATGAAATTCGAATATTCTTAAAATTTGTTGACTTTTCCACCCCTGACATTAATGTTGTGGAATGGTCTCACCCTGCCCGATTATGTTGGGTTGTCTAATGGGCCCACCTAGGATGCTACCCAACACAGTGGGCAGGGCTTGACAATTCCATAGTACAAGATGGTGTCAGGACAGAAGGAAAGAATCAGAAAATTTGAGGTTTCAACAAAATTGAGCTCATTCAACATCATGAACTTCTGTGTCTTTCAGTGGTTTGCCAAGCAGTTCCTAAACTGAAAACCCAACACTTCCATGAGATTGATCACTCTTTGAATTGGGAGAGGCAGCAATAGAATCTCAAAAGTTTTCTACATTTAACAAGGCAACATACTTCCCATGAAGAACTTGGATGTCATCTTTAGCAGAATTTGGCCACAAATCAAGCTCAATAACACGCACTCCTTGCTTCAATGTTGCTTTAATAGGCTCCACACTACACTTGCTGTTGAGTTGATTTCTAGTGATGTATGAGTTATGTCCTGTGTATATGAAGTAATGTGCCAACGGCTCTATCATATCTTGATGAACCTGTAAACAACAAACAAACAAATTGGTCAATTTTCAAGCTATGAAAAACAACAGCAGCATTTCATAATCCAAGTCAAATCTGATCTTGCAGAGAAGAAGTAGCAGTAGCAACTTCACTTATATTGTTGTCTTGCATAAGAAATTTTAGAACTATCTCGATCGCATGTCCACCGCAACCGGGTAGCAGTAGCGAGACCACGATTGTGAGCAACACGCAGAGGCCCGTGCCCGGCTGACAGACCAGGAGTGGCAGTAGCAACGAGACCGCGACCGCGAGTAGCACATAGAAGTCCGTGCTCGGCTGACAGACCAAGAGCGGTGCCGCAACCGCAAGCAACAGGCGGAGGCTTATGCTCGGCTAACAGACTAGGAGCGGCAGCAGGAGCGAGACTATGACCGCAAGTAGCATGTAGAGGCCCGTGCTCGGCTGACAGACCAGGAGCGGTGCCGCGACCGCAAGTGGCACCGGTAGGCGTGGGGTCAGCAAGATTTGCACACAGCAGCCTACGTCCCCCTTTCAGAATTTGATGAGGCCACTGTTCCAATGCTTGACATAGGGGGTAGGACAGCTGAGTGCCAGCATTGCCGAACTATGATTTGGCCTGATGAGGCTTCCTGGGGACACGCAGACCTTTGCTGTGTTAAAGGCAGATCTTGCAGCTATGAGGCCCTCTTTGTTGAGAGTCATAAAGCTCCAGTCAGCTTGAGGACTCGACCACGTGCCCAAGACTCAAGAAGTAGGGCAGAGACTCCAGATCAACCGTAGAGCTAGACGACAACATAGCCAGGCTGGTAGGACCTTAGCCACAATT
>Ga0209611_10005105_pt1 | contig 22197 bp, 16 predicted proteins | sample S1TSphgellanicum_3_FD_187693 | JGI IMG/M metagenome (GOLD analysis project Ga0209611, IMG submission 187693) | Host-associated microbial communities from peat moss isolated from Minnesota, USA - S1T2_Fc - Sphagnum magellanicum MG (SPAdes) (version 2) | ecosystem: Host-associated > Plants > Peat... | reverse complement strand
TACCTTCAATGGGTATGTGAAGATTTTGTGAGTTCTCAGAAATGGTGTTTTGGATTATGGGTCAAATAGGTGACAAAAAACCAATCAGCAAGTTTGGCTAGGATTCAATGGGAATAGGTTCTGTTTGTGTGCCAGGCTACGGTGTGAAGGTGTCTCTTTCTTAAGTCATGAGTAGGGTGTGTGCATGATACTACACATCTGGGGTCTGAGTTTTGTGATCTCATGGATAGAAGTTGCTCAAAGCCATGGACAGGGGTGTGCAGAACAGCAAGGAAGGCAGAACAGCTGCAGAACTCTCTCCTACAGATTGAAGGTCTTCAGGTTGGTGGTCCTTGAGTTCAACACTTAACATATCAGATTTCATGGCAGGTTCTGAGTGTAGAGTATTGAAGCATTTCCAATGATTATAAACATGGGCTGTATTAGTTGGCCATGTAGGGCAGTCATCTGTTGCTGATGATTGCCATCAGTTTGATGCTGTCAAGAGTGCTGAGGCATTTGGACAATTTGCAGTTCAGCTTTGCAAAAGCCAGGAATCAGTAACATTAGAAAGGACCAGAGCTATGCTTAGTTCACAGCAATCTTAGGGAAGGTGGTGATGGTTTCTCCAGGTCAGCACAAGATGGACGTCTGATGAGCGTGAGAGAGAGACACAGCCACCTCGCAAATTTCGAAGGATTTCATTGCATGGTGCAGACAACCCAGGTATCTTATGTCTAAACTCTTGATTATGCTGTCAAGCTGCAGTTGTCAATCTGCCAAAGATGATATCTTTTGCAAACCAGTCAGATCACATGTCATGGGTGAGTAAAGTACCAATGAAGCAGAGTGGCCAGTTGTACCTGGAAACATTGGGTGTGAAAAAACCTGCCAACAGCTGCTTGCATTAAAATCCTGATTATTGACCCAGACAGCTATGTTTCTGCTTTCTATTTCTTCTCTTTATTGTGTTTCAATGGGGGGAACCTATTTATGCCAAACAGGCACAACAAACTTCGTTTAGTAGCATTGTCAAGTTACTCACAATTTTCTAGTTAAAATGCTGAACAGGAGCCCATGGGAGATTCACTTGGTACTTATGTCCAGCATGTGGGAGGTGCAGGTCTGGTGTACAATGTGACTGAGTATCTTTTTGGACATGGTATCAATATTGAGAACTTGGAAACCCATACTGAAGAGGTGCTTGCAAGTCTCCACTTCCAACATTTGTCTTCTAACATGTGACACTTGTTTACTTTTCAGATATCTGGTCATTCTCAGTTGAGTTACATTAATCTCTTCTAGCATCTTGATCAGAGAGTATAGAGATTGCTGGGGTTTGTCTCTTCTTTATAACATCCTCATTGGTTAGTGTTTCCATGGGTTGTCTCTCTTTTATAACATCTTCATGGATTAGTGTTTCCATGTGTGTATGATAAAACACAGGCACCTTTTGGAGGAACAACACTGTTTATGATGGAGGGATTGATAGCAATGCCAGCGAAATTGTCAACAAGCAAGCTTATCCACAACTTGGATACATTGCAGACTACTCTTGGTGTGGATATCACTATTTCCAACATTCCCATTCCTGCCCACCATAAGTTCCTTACTGCCTACCCAGCTCAGGGTGTTCTGTAGTGAATGCATCTTCAGAGTTGTGATGACATGAAGGGGTCAACAACACAGAGCTTCAGAAACAGATGGTGAAGAAGATGATTCCACACAATGGCTCTTGTGGACACATGGAATGATGGATGGCATTTCAACTTGTGATGAGTTGGGTTGTCTAAATAGATGGCAAGAAAAATGGAAATCTATGACAGTACCAACTAAGACATCCACAGGTGAAAGGTGTGTGTTACTCAACAGGAGAAATGCAGAACTGTATTTAAATATGGATGATGTATTGCTGAGGCAGATATTACAGATTCCAACTCGTTTCTGCAAAATAGTAGACATTTGGATTTTGTAGGCCTTGGGGGCATGAACTGCACTAGAGCTTGTTTCCTTGAATTTGTTGACTTGTATCCACATGCGGGAGTGATATTGATGTGATTAAGTAACAGCTCATTTCCAAGTTTTGGGAATAAGTTGCATGAGTGACAGCGCAGATTTTTCCATTGTTCCTTGTGAGTCTGCAATGTACACTAGTTGGTGGGCTTATCTAAGAGTTGGTCAATGATGAGGGGGAGAATGTTTTCCTTGATAATTTGATGACCACGGATGACATTGGCATCTGTATGGTATTCAACCCAACCACCTATTCCCACACTTTTAGGCAAGTATTCCTGTTGGGTGTTGCCATAAGATTCTGTTACTCTTAAGCTTGAAACCCATTTTCAAGTCCAAATGAGTTGGATGCGGTCTCACCAAGAGGATGGAATCTGCTGTGAACAAGGAGGAAATTTCTTCATTTCAAAGCCAACCATCAACCCATATTCAGGGTTTATCCCCTCACTGCTTAAAGGGGACATGCAGAATATAACTGAAACTAAAGTGGTGATGAATCTTGTTTGTTGGCTTGCTGACATGAGAAAAAAATTTGTGCCTTCCTCGAGCATACTTTATGTCTGGGTGCATCTTCTGGGAGTCCAAGAGATGGAGACCAGGTGCCTGAGGTTATGTGAAGTCTTGGGTCACAGCTTAGGCCCTTCCATTGCCAAGTAATGAGCTATTTGGTGACATTGTTCTGCATCCTTTGCTAACAATCCTAAATGCGTTAGCCAGTCTGTCTCTCAAGGGGAGATACCCCAAACTGGAAGCCTATCCCAGAAATAGTACTTAAGAAGTCAAGTTTGCTTTGGTTCTTCTGTTATCTGGACTCTATCCACTCATGTTTCATCAGCTAAAACTCTCCTGTGATTAGCATAAGCTGAAGAGAAAATCCCCTCACTTTCTAGCCATCACTACAGAAGCAATGTGATAGCTCAAAATGTCTCTAGGACTTTTGTGTATGATTGCCACTCTCATTGATTTCAATCAGAGATTGCAGAAGCTGATTTCTGGAGACCAGTCCACCAGGCCTTCAAGAAAGAAATTTGACAATTTCTATCTAGACCCATGTTGCATAGATATTACAATCATCCATTCTGTGACCATTTTCAACTAAGGATGGCTTGATGGAGAAAGCTTTAGTTTCTTGCATTCACTTGTACATATGCAGCATACACTTAAACACAGTAAAATCCATGAACATGAATTGCTTTAAAATTCATTTAAAACCATTAGTAACATGACCTCCAAACTAGGGAGACAAATTCCACAAAAGACACAAAGCAGATTGAGAATGCAACAGACAAAGAAAGCAGAAAGAAAAAGCCTACAAAGAGAAAAATAGTTCTTCTATGCAGATAATGAGAGCACAAAGAAAAGACAACAAAGAAAAACATAGTTCTTAATGTATAAGAAGACAAACATAGTGACTAACTCTCAACAATCCTGGGATCATTGACAACAGCATGCAAGGTAGTGATAAGCCACCATGACTTTTCCAATGGCTTCATGAGCTCCCAACGTTGACAAAAGGTTAACACATGATCCAACTATCTTTTCCCAACGTTGACAAAAGGTTAACACATGATCCAACTATCTTTTCTACCTTTATCCTAAAAGACAGGTTGGGTCAGACTCTGTACCATACCATCTCAGGTCACTCTGAGTATGACAAATTTTGGGAACAATGAAACCTCAAATTCTAAAGCACTTGATACTTGTTATGATTTTGAGAATGAAACAAAATCGATGAGAACCAATTAATTGTACAAGCTTTTATGGGCAGCAATATGATTTGATGCCACCCAAATATCCAGACATCTGTCTTTAGTACAATACTGGGTCTACAAATTGATTGATTCTAGCCAAAAAGTCCAAAGCAAATCAAGGCTCCAGGCAGATCTACACCTGAACTAGGAGAAAGAATAGTGTGTACACCTGAAAAATGAATGGAACCTTTAGTCCTCATGGGTCCATCATTTTGCTGATGTGATGTAGAAGGAACAAGATAGTTATCAGGCGCTTATGATTTTACCTTCATCAATTCGGTTTACTATCAGCTTTGTGTGCTGTGTGGAACTGTGTATCATCATCCTCTCCACTATAGTTGGCTGATCCAGTGGAGTAATCCAGGGGCATAGGTGGAGGAGGTCGCATCAGCAGATCGCTCTTTATACTCCCACTTTTGACACTGCTTGCTTCTGATGACCAGTTTGAACCAAAGGAATAACCCTGGGGTGCAGGAGGAGTTAGGGTCATTAAATCACTCCTTATACTCCCACTTTTGACACTGCTTTCTGCTGATGACCCAGACGACAGCTGCCTTTGATATCTGGGCCTTGGCAGGAAGTTCCATTGCACACCACCAGTTGCAATATTGGCAAGTCGTGAAGTACCTATTGGTGGCCCTCGTACTGCTCCACTGGTTTTAGTTCTCACTGATATAGGTCTCTGTTCTCTAGCATCAAACTGAGCCTCTCCAGAACTGAAATTAGATCCCAGCTCTATGCTGGGTGGATTGGCCATGGATCCATTAAAAGCACCTGCTGTGTTTGACGTATATGCACTGCCAAGCTGTAGGCTCTCAAGGGCAAGTTTCTGAAATTGCTGCATATCAGCATTGTACTGTTGTGTGTCATAATCTGAGCTTCCTCTGCCAAAATGGCTACCACCAAGGTTAGAATCATGCTCAAAACTCTGACCAGGCTTCAAGCCCTGGTGAAGACCAGCATTTTCTGTGTCACTTTCCAGTGCTCGTACAACCTGTTCGAGGATCAAATGAAAGGTTAATACAAGTTGTGAATTAACCTGAAGAGAATTGAGAGATGACCCAATAACAAGGTAATAGAGATTTCAATTCTGACAACATATCAGCAGACAAAGGGATAGAAAACAAACTCAACCCTAAAAAACAGAAGAGACTGAAAGGTTAATGACACACAATTATTTCCAGAAACTTGTCCATGTAGAGTCCATGGTGGCAAAAGTTGGGATTGTGTCTTGAGGTCGATCACTTGACTGACCTGTGACATTTTGGGGCGCTTGGATGCAGTATAGCATACACAAGCAGCTGCAGCTTCAATCATACGGAACATCTCATTTTTGTCATAATCATTTCCAAGCTCTGGGTCCACAAGCTGTTCCACATTCCCATCTTCCAATGCAAGCTTCATCAGTGGATGGGCCCACTCGACTAAGCTATCCTCCCCAGGTGGCCGTCTTGTGTCAACAGGTTTCCGCCCTGTTATGAGTTCGAGCAACACAACACCAAATGAAAACACATCTGATTTTTCTGTCAGCTTCCCACTTGCTGCATATTCTGGAGCCAAATACCCAAATGTTCCCATCACACGGGTAGTGACATGGGTGTGTGCATCTGATTCTGCTTTTGCAAGTCCAAAATCTGCAACCTGTTCAAACATGTGTACAGATGGAAATCATTATCAGCAAACTCCTATCAACACTTTTATCTTGATCTCCATAGGGATCTCCCTGTACAAAGAGACTAAAGGAAATCGTTCAATATTTCTATGCCTTGTTTTGTAAATAATCTGTGAGCACACAGTTTCTATCAACCATCAACCAAAAGTTTGGAAGATTATTAACACATGATTCCCCTCTTTGACTACAAGAGTTAAGAGACAGACTCTGTGCATAAAAGGAACAGCTGTATGAATAACTGCAGTTCACAATTTCAGGAAGTATCAGATAAATTGAAGTCAAGGGTGCTCCTGAAGATTCCTCATATCTGCCAAAGATTCTACTTTTGCATTGAGTTTCGGATGAAACCTTCTATAAGATTTACGTCAGTTGCCATATCAGCAGCTTACCTGAGCCTCAAAGTTGTTGTCAAGCAAAATGTTGGAGGCTTTGATGTCACGATGGATGATGCGGGGATGACAATCTTCATGCAGGTACGCAAGCCCTCGTGCAGATCCAAGGGCAACTCTCAATCTTGTGGCCCAGTCCATGACAAGTCCTCTCTTCTTGCCTACAGAAACCAAAATACAAATAAAACCTCAATGAACCCCTCACATACCTGATCTTTTGGGACCATAAACGATATGCTGTTTTGGTCAGCCTCTTGCAGATACAACAAATAAGAGTTATATGCTGCACGATTCCAGAAATTTGCAAGCTTACCATGAAGATTATCAGCAAGGGTGCCATTAGGAACAAAGTCATACACCAACAATCGCTGGCTGCCAACAATGCAATAACCAACAAGAGACACCAAATGACGGTGATGAACCCGACTGATAATTTCAACTTCAGCTCTGAATTCACGGTCACCTTGACCCCCACCCACAGTCAGCTGCTTCACAGCAACAGCCTTGCCACTCAGCAATTGTCCTTTGTAGACACGACCAAATCCACCTTCTCCAAGAATAGTAGAGGGTGAAAATCCATTAGTGGCAGTGTACAACTCCTCATAATCAAAATATGATGTTGAGTTCCCTACAGTTTGTGAACTTTGTGGGAGAAGAGGGGTCTTTCCAGCACTTGACCCTGCTACTGTTGCCACATTGTAGTCTGACTGTGGGTTGGATGGTGATGCATATAGATCAGCAGCATAATCATTACCACCTGCTTTATGAGCACCAGCATCTCGTGCCGACATATACGGTAACCATTTACCAGTGCCCACACTATGATTATTCCTAGTCTTCTTCTTTCTCAAGCAACAATACATCAAGATTGAGAGAAACAAAACTGCTAGTAACCCTCCTGCAGCAATTCCAATGAGAAGCTCTGTTTGATGTGAGAACGAAGATGAGGATGAAGGCGAAGCAACTGTTCCATTTGTATGTGGCAGGGAGGCGGTTGTGGTATGAGGAGGAGGAGGAGCATTTGGCTGGGGATGTGACACTTTGGGAGAGGAAGGGGCAGGTGGGGAGGGTGGGGAGGTGCCTACAGCAGGAGGAACAGCAGGAGGAACAGCACTTGGGGCAGGAGGTGAAGAAAAAGCATTGGTTGGAGGTATGGCACTCTGGGCAGGAGGTGAAGAAGGTGCACCAGGAGGAACAGCACCCAGAGTGGGAGGTAGTGTAGGTGGACTAGCAGGCAGCACAGGAGATTGGGCAACAGCAACTGGGGCTGGAGCTGTGGCTGTACCACTGGGTGGTGAAGCCCCAGCCCCAGAGATAGGTGGAGGACTCCCTGCTGGAGCTAAAGCTGACATATTTCCTGATAGTCAAACACATAGATCCCAAACACCACAAGAATCTCTTCTGTAAGTCACTGGTGCATGTTCACTTGTCGCCTTGAAGCACAATCCAAAACACCACAGCCCTTGGTATTTTCTTAATAGATTTTTTTTCTGCTGCAAGTCCTCCTGTGTGATCCAGTTTCCTTCATTATGTCCATTGCCAATATAGAGACATTTGGCAAGCCATCAAATCATCCTGAATGAACCTCAATGCAAGCCAGCTTTCCATGCACCTGTATGATGAATTCAGGAGCCTCAGAATCATGCAAATCCAGCTATTGCATTCTAAACTTCAAGGAGGGGGAGTGAGCTGTAAGGTTGCACTAGGCTTAAAGGAACAACCAGTGCCCTTGGGTTTTCATCCTCTGCCATGCACATTCACCAAAGCATGCATGCACCCATCAAGCCTTGATGTGTAGTAATCAGAGCTGCATCCTGGTCCCACTGGCTGGTTGCACTGAAAGTTGTTGCAGAAGATTTGGGACATGATCTAATTCTGATAATGACATGATTACTGTAGTTGGCTACTAACGAAACACTTCACAATCAGGATCTGATGATGGATGGTTCCTGGTGGGTAACCTGAGATTGTTTGTTCCCTGCCTTCTTCCATTGACAAAGATACAATTCTTTTTGCCTTTCATGGCAGACATGACTTCTGAGCCCTCCAAAACAAAGTGCAAGAAAGATCCCCAAATGACCCATCAACCCATCAAACAAACTTCCACACACCCACGACAATAAAAATGGCATGGCATGCAAGGAACACCCCAGCGACGAGAACTCCTCCCTCATATATATGGCTCTGGAGAACCAAAACCCATTGTTGCTAAACTTCAAAAAAACACAAACCAGAAGTGTAATGTCAAAGCTTTTGAAGGACTCAAAATCACCTGGATCCAAGGGAAGAACAAGAGCGTGCACCCCATAATTTCTCTTGCCATTGTTGCTCCAAAAAGAGACCTCCTGAGACCGCCCTTGTTACGGAGCTCCAAACGTCTCCGCAGTGCTGCTGCTGCTGCTGCCCTGTCTGCTGCAACACCAAAGAAACAAACAACTGGGGACCAAAGCCTGGAAAACAAACCAACAGTGGTTGTTTGTGTCCACAGCTCATGAGACCTCAAAGTCTTCTTACTCCAGGGATCCATGTGGAGTTTGTAGCATCTGCTGGTGGGGAGTGCTGGGCAACAGAAGACACTTACCTACATGACAGCTTTGCCCATCAACCAACTCTCTGACATCCTGCACGTTGCGGTCTGTCTGTCTGTCTTGTGTCTGCACACGGGGAATCAAAATCATTCATTGTTTGTGAGAGCCCGCAGGTCCCTCCTCAACACGATTCAGGCTCATAATTTAATGGTGCATTCACACTTGATGTTAAGTCAGTGTTAAAGTGAAAATCTAGGTGGCATCCTAGGTGGCACCCAGTGCTAAACATGGTGATAGCTTAATGTTAAGTGAATGCTAACTTAACACAAAGTTTTCATGGTAACTAAGTTTAAGTCCTAAATGACTAGCATGGTGTATGGGAATTCAACACTAGAGTCCCTAACACCAACAAGTCTGAACACACCATTAGGTAGGTAGTAGGTTAGTTGTAGGTAGATGCACAAAGGGCGACAGGTTTTAGTGTTTATGTATTATGGTGCATTCACACTTGTTGTTAAGTCAATGTTAAATGAAAATCTAGGTGGCATCCTAGGTGGCACCCAATGTTAAATGGGCCATAGCTCAATGTTAAGTGAATGCTAGCTTAACATAAAATTTTCATGGCAACTAGGTTTAAGTGCCATGCACCGTGTTACAGGACTCAACCCTAGAGTCCCTAACACCAAGTGTGAATGCACCTTTAGGTACCTAATTTGGGCCACAACACCCACTAGTGCACCTTGAAGGATGAATGGTAAGTGGTCAGGAAACAGTTTTCTGTTGAGTTCCAGTTCATTAGCTAACCATGGTGATTTTGGGAGGCCTAGTTTAGTGTATTATATATGTCATTTGGCCATCGGGAGGGCCTTGTTAAATATATTAGGTAAATTGGCCATTGGAAGGCCTAGTGTAATGTATTATGTAATTGGTACTAGGGAGAGATTTTACCATATCAATTGGACTTTGTAGACCATTTGAACTAGAGCCATGTTTGATCATTGTCTAATGGAATTGGGACTTGGGAAAGCTTCTACTATATCATTTAAAGGATCTAATCAATAGACTACTTATTAGAGCCAGTTCTAAGTTCTAACCAGTGTATGATGTAATTGGCATTTGTGAGAAAGATGCTATGTAGTATCATTATGAACTTTGTAGACTATTTGCTAGACCTCACTATGCTCAATGTGCTGGTTGTATGCATTTGAAAGCTAAGTTGACTCATGAAGCTAAGGGTGAAAGGCAAAATCCCTCTCAAAATGGTGGAATCTCCTAAGAGACAATTCCGTAGTTAGTACACAACAATCATAGGCTTCTTAATATACATAAAAATACTTGTTTGGATTTTATTTTTTTAATAGTGCAATTAATTTGGAGTTTAGGTTAAAAGTGTGTTGGCACTCTCCACTTTCATTTTTGTAGTTGGGATTCTCAAATGTGTAATGTATCAATAGACACTAAATAGGAATAATAAATTAAATGTTTCATTGGGCTCAATGTTGTTGCAAAAAAAGTGCCAAACTAAAAAGTCTTTTGTCAATTTTTTTATTATACCCAAATCAATGTTTTTTTTAAAATAGAAAATTTTCACCATTTGGTGAAAAAAAATTCAAAAAAAAAAAAGTTATGTCAAATATCCCCTTCTATAAAAAGATCGTTAAATTTTGAAAAAAAATCTTAAAATTCACCATGTTTCTACCATTGTTCAAGCAAATAGCCAATATATATAAGGATTTTAATAAATTTTTACTTTCATAGCTGGTCTATAGCCAAATGTGGCTAAATCTCCTTATGGATATCACCAATGTGGCAACATCATGATGTTTTCAAATATAATCATTGACCCCAATCATCATAAATTGCATTATTTATTTTTCTTTCCCCTTTTTTCAAATAATGATCTATGGTGTGTTAAGAACCACCTCTTCAAGTAATAGGTTTTGAGTTCAATTTTTTTTTTTCAATGGCCATCTTCTTCCTTAGATGACTTTCCTGATTGAACTTTTCCGTGGATGTTCATCCAAAGAAACCATCCAAAGAAGAAGGTGGTTCTCAATATCCTTTCAATGTGCAACTTGACCTTCTTCTCAATCAAGTCATCAAGGGAAAAGAAAAAAAAGGGGTCAAACCAAGTTTCTTAGAGAGAAAATAAATATGTCACATTTTTTCTTCATTCGCAAATCATTTGTCCTTACCTAGAACTCAAGGAAAAACCATTCCCTCAAGCAACACAACCATTTCCTCATCATTTTGTGAAGAATACAACCACCTTCCATCCAGAACACAACCATTTCCTTAAATAACACAACCCCAAAGGGCAATTCAACATTTTTGTCCCTGGGAAAAACACCTATTTCCCCAAGGAACACAACTATTTCCCAAAGAAACATGATTATTTCTTTGGGATACACATAGAGAGCACAAGCATCTCCCTCCTTGGGGAACACAAGCATCTCCCTATGGATCACAACCTAGGAATGATTGTTTTTTTTTCCTCAAATGTAAGTCATATGGGATGAAGATGGAGATGGCAAAAGAATTTGAAACTCAAATTTCCCACTATGAACCATTGGGCCACACCGATTTTTTTATAAACATTAGTGTCATAGTCATACTTATCACAATCATCCTAAGTGTGGGACAAGATTTTTTTTTTTTGAAATTTCCTATCAGGCATGTGTGCTTTTGTGTTGAAAATTAAATGATATTTAATTTGTTTGTATTGCTTAGTGTTTGCTCCTTATTACATGTTTGATGTGAGTGATTTGATGTCATTAAAGATAGTTTAATAAGCATTATAACATATTGAGCTTGCATGCCAAAACAAAAGTTGTAAGTGTTTCTAAAGTTTGGAAGAAAAATTGTCAAAAAAAATCTCAACCACTGAAGAAAAAACATTTGGGAAAAAAATTGTTTGAATCAAGACCTTGATGTGGCATCTAAAGAAAATTAACTTACAAATGTCATTTGGTTGCACATACTAGAGAATTATGACGTTCTAAAGTTTTGGGACGCTAAAATGTTTTTAAATTTTTAATGGACTTTGAATTTGTTGGGAACTTGTCATTTCAAGAAGGGGACCACCTCAAGCTAGTAGGTCTATATCAGCAAGGGAGTAGTTTTTCTTACAAGGCACCAAGTCATGACAAATTCCAAACCCAATTTTTGACTCATCTTATATTTTAGATTTTTGTTTAGTTGATTTGGGTTGAGGGGTGTTTGTGAAACACCATTTCATCAAATTTGTCTCAATTGAATGCATACCATCAATACCATTCAACAAGCATGGGGATGCGTGAAATAATAATGTTTGCTTTCCTTCTTTCAGCTATAAATAATGTCCTTCATTTGAAAAAACACATATACATTGTTAGACCATTACACTTGGGAATAATATGATATCATAGGAACATTGCATGCACCAAAGAGATACATATTACATACACATCCTAGATGACAAACTTTTGACAAATGTTTGATTATTTTCATTGTAACTGCATTATGTTCATATATTCCTTATGTGTTTAGAACCATTTTCCCCACCACCATTATATATAGATACCCTAATCTTATATGGAATGTGGAAACTCCCAAAAAAAAATTCTTATTCAAGTGGATATTTCTTCCCTAAGAACACCATTATTGAAGGTTTTAAACTTCACCTTGAACCATAAAACTCAATTAACATAATTTCACATAGATGCATATGCATTGATTTTTTTAAAATTATTGTTTATAAATTCTCATAATGGAAATGGGTTGTGATAATGTAGTGGCAAAGACATTATCACAAAGGACATCCATTAATCCAAAAATAATAATAAATTATTGTTATAAAAATATATATTTCATGTCATAATTCATATGATTTGTGTCATCATTCACGTACGTGTTTGTCATTCACATGGCAAATTTAATCCATAAGCATTAGGTTTTTGTGCATAATCCATGAAATTATCCATCATTAAACTATGAAAAATCGCGTTTGTTCGAAACCATGTTACTTTGCAATTAAAACTCAAAAACAATTCATATATAATTATTGTGCAACTATCCCCTTAGAAATATGATGTATTAAAATATACATTGTCACATCAAAAAATCAGTTAGTTGTATTATAATTGCAAGTGAGTTAAAAATGGGTCTTCTATACAATAAGTTATACACATCATATATACATATGTAATCAACCATGTTTGACGTTTAAAAAATTACATGTGGCAATTATTTTAAAACTATTGTAAATGTGTCACTAAAACAACAATTATGTTGCAATTATTGTACAATGTACATACATGCGATCATGCCACATATTCACATTTCCACCACCAATATGGGGTACATTTGCAACTAATTTTTTACTATGATTCCCATTGATACAATACACTTGTTTATATTTTAATAATGATACATATACATATATAATGTTTTGTAAAAAATATTGTTTCAATAATTTGACTATAAATATGAATAAATAAGTGTAATTCATATAATTCATTATACATTAACTAAAAAACTATTTACTTATTAAATATTAATCAAAGAAATATTTATCCAAGTTGGGGATATTTCATAATTAATTAGATTGATTATTTAAGATAATTATTAATTCATCAATAATTACCAAATCATTAAATATCTTAATTAATTAATTATTTGAATACATATAAGTAATTTAGATGTGAAATTAAAATAACTGTGTATATAATATTGAAATTTTGATTTGATGTACATGTGGACATGCCTATTTATACCTTCATGTTTTCTACCCAAATTCATATTTAATATTGAATATTTTATAATTATTTTTTTAAATAATTTATTAATTAATAATTAATATGCAATTCACTTAATTATTATTAATGATTAATTAAACTGATAATTAATTATTATGAATTATAAATAAGTTTGATTCATATAATTAATTCATTAATTTATTAAACTAACTAATAATGTTTTTTAAAAATTCAAATGATAAGTGATTAATTATATGAATTTAAACAATTAATAATTTGATAATAAATTATTTGAAATAACTAAAAAATAAATTAGATTGATTAATTTAAATAATTAATTATCTGATATTAATTATCCTAATTCATGAACTAAATAATTATTTGAATTAGACTAATTAATTCAGATAACTTGTTCACCAGTTAATGAATTCAAATAATCAATCCAAATAACTACTTATCATATATTTAATTCAAAAATGTATGTTTTAGATAAATATTTTTCATAAAATAAGATACATTATATTGATAATTAATTATATGAACAAAAACATTCATCCAAATCATTATTTCAAATAAATAAATATTAAATAATTAATTTACATATTTAATTATCATATAATTTTTAATTTAATTGTATTACTTACATAATGAAAAAAAAACACAAAACATGTGGGAAAATCTTTCTATAATTGTGATTCAATTGCAATTCAATTTGTAACTAAAAAACAACAAAAAAATTTAACCCATATGCTTTGTCTTTGAATCCTATGTTACAAACTATATAAAGAAGGCTTATTTTTTTATGTTTTCACATTCAAATACATGTGCCATTTTGGGATGAGCTCAAAAAAGTTTAACCCTAAAAGCAAAACATAAAATAAAAAAAGAAAATTTCTAGGAAAGGTTTAGAATAAGGGCCTTATTTTTTATGGGTCAATGTGGCCTTTTGTGTGGTATGTGGGAAAGAGGACTAGAAGAAGTGGGAGAGAAAGAGGGATTCATTAGAAACTTGGAAAATGAGGTGAATGATGGAAAAAAATGTATGTACTTTATGTGTGATTTTAATGGAAGACGGTTAAAGGACATGAGTCTCTTGTGTTGCATTATTATTATATTAAGTGTGGGAAGTAGAATAGGTTATGTTAAGTAAGTAGGATGATTCTTTGAGTTAATATCTTTGTATTTCTTTAGGACAGAGAGTAAAGGGTTAACCACTAGGTAGTTTTTGGAACACTGAGCCATTGACTGCCATAGGAGGGTAATAGTAAGTCCTTGGTGGTGAAAATTAGGGGGAATGGACTAGTGAGTTTCTTCCTGTAGGCTAGAAGGCACTATTATAAGTAATAGGCAAGAGCTAAGATGGAAAATAGCTGGTTGCAAATAGTATAAAATAGTGGAGGGACTTTTCAAAGGTTGCAGGTGGTAAGCAAAGCCACTAGAGAACTAGTAGGCACAAAGGAGGAAAAATGTTAGTGATAAAAAGGTTTGCAAACCCTTTAAATAATATCCAAGGGAGTTGAAGGTATTATAAAATCAAGGAAAATAATCATTTTCAGGTTCTCCCCCTTTCTTATATTGTTCCCCTCCCTACGTTCTACTCCTTACTCCATGGATTACATTACTTATAAGAAGGATGGTTTGACAGTAGACCCTTATCTTCTTTATTTTTCCTTGTATGACCTTTTACTTACTACTTGAATAATTGTAATAAAGTAAGTTAGGGAGGGTAGTTATTTTTGTGGAGTAATAAGGTGTCAACCTTGCCCCATGGTCTTACCCCCTCAAGGATGGTAATGATCAAAGGCCACAATTTCACCCTTTAACAATGACCTACGTCATTACTAATATATATATATATATATATATATATTCCAAAATATAATTAATATGTCATGTGACAATTTTTTTATTATGCCACCTGTCACAATCTCGAACCATCATTAATAATCATAATGGACAATGGATATCAATATTTTGAAAAGAAAAGAACTTTTATGTCCAAAAATTTTCATAGTGCCATGTGACATATTTTAATATATGGACGACAATTAATGACGTCAACATGACATCATAGGTGTAGTTATAATGGAATCACATAATAGTTAAAAATGAATTGTTTTGACAAAGTTGCAATGAGTTATGTTGTATATACGATGAGTTGCAACTTTGCAACTCATGCAACTTGTTTGTTAACACTCACAACATATAAATACACGAGTTGCAAGTGGTCATTGGAACTCAAAAACTAAGTTGCAAAGCCAATTGCAAAATGCCCTTTTTTCAATAATGATATTGTTCACATTCCATCATGGTTTAAATTATGACGTTGCAAAATAACCTCATTCATCTATTTACATGTTCCAAGTGTTTCAAATGACAAGTCAAATACCATTTGAACACTTCTTATCATGTCAAAATAATTCATGTTTTTCTTATATGATTGAGATTATGGTTAAGCTTCTTATTTTTTACCAATGTGCTCATAAATAGTTTTTGTGTGCGTTGTTGTTTTATATTTGCAACACACATAACCATAATTTTTTTTTGAAATGTGATATTTTCATATCCATTTTTGTAGTAAATTTATAATTCATTGACTAATAAGTTTAATGAAGAATGGATATGACAACATGTGAATAAATGGCTACTAAAATCATGGGTTGGCAAAATGCTAAAAATAATCATTGAGATAGTCATAAAATGGTGATGGTGATGATGGAAAACATGGCGATAGACAATGGAACAAACAAGGAGAATGGAAATCGTAATAATCTAAAAGGATAAATAACACAACCTTTGGAAAAGAAAAGGAAAACAATAAGAATGTACATAATCATTAATAACAAGTTACTAGTTCAATAATTTATAACACCTTTTAATGATAACTTCTACATTTCCACTACTTTAAACATTTGAAACAAAGTGAAAATATATCTATAATGTCTTTGTGCTAAATTTGAACTCCAGTATATTCAAACTAATATAAAATAAAAATAAAAATAAAATTCAAGCACCAATTATTTGTTGGTTCTTGCCCCTACCATCTACAACTTTGGTTGCAAATAACTCCCAACCTTCCACATAAATCTTGAAATTATTTTCCCTAGGGTGCAAACATGATAAAAGGAACCACAATCACCTTTTTGGTGACCATTTATTCTTGAAATATTCTTGGCATATTTTAATAATAAAAAATTCAAAAACAAAATCCTTAAAATTTTCTTTATATACTATTAGATGTTAAGGTTTATATTTTTTTTAATTTCAAATTTTCATTTAAAAAAAATCAAATCGTTGTATAAGTCCTTTTACTATTTAAAACCATTGGTTACAATGTTTTAGAAATCTTTTAGTCTATTTTAAATTGGTTAGATTAAATTCAAATTTATTCAAATATTATCATGATATAGTATGAATGTTGTTATATATGTAAATCCAAAAATTTCAACTCTAGATTAAATTATCAATTTAAAATGTTATGAAAAATCAAGCATTTGCTACACTTGTTGTGGCTTATATTAGTGTGACCACACCCCCCCCGACCCCAATCAAAGCATCTATCGAAGTTATGAAAACATTTTTATATCACTAAAAGTTCAATCCCAAACTTTTATTTCATAATTTTAGGAAAGTACTTCTATTGATTACAAGTTAAATAAATTACTTTGATCTATAATGCTTCAAATATATTTAGTGGTGGTTGTAGTTGTTCTATCAATAGTTACCGATCATGGTGAATCATTATCTACACAATTCAATTGATTTTTTTACTTAAAATTTACATATGACTATAAATCTAATTAAAAACCTTTATATATGCTCCCAAAAGAAACTTTGAAACTTCATGTCTATAGTATAAAAAAGTTGTTAACATTATACAAAAATCTTGAACTCTAGGATTAATATAAATCAAAGGCTACATTATCTTCATATAAGAATTCAAATTGAATCGTATTGAAGGATCAAATTTTAGAAATTTCAACTAGGTATCAATCATTAAACAAGGAAAAGGAAACAAAAAGAAAGGGACACAAATGTTAGATTTAATCAATGACAATAAAATAATTTTAAAAAATAAATTATAACCTTGAAACATCCATATTTGGGGTTAAAAATAGATATGTATTTTTTTCGTTTAATTTAAATGGGAAAATTTTCACACTTTGGAAGTATTGAGATAGTTTTCAAAGCCAAACCCAATGGGACCATGCACAAATCCATGTTAGAATGAACAAATCAAAATATTTGATTCATCCTTGAGTATAAATATGCACACATTAAAAAAACCTTTGATTTGTTCAATGAAACATGGAGCTTTCAATTGCCTAATGCTAAACATACACAGACATATAAAGTTACAATCAAAAAAACTTACAAGATTTTTGTGAATCAAACATTCACTTGCGTTCAAAATTGATCATCATCCATGATGGTTTGTTGACCCTACAATCCACAAACAACAGTACTTTAATAGACCAATGTTGGTTGGGTGCATCATCTATTTAATTGATTTTAAACTTTAAAAAGTTCATAATTAACATTTGATCATTTGGAAGTTGAAAACTGAAAAATTGAAGATAAACTTTGATTTGGGGACCATTACATGATGCAACAAATTACTTATATGTTTTGCCTCTTTAAATGAGTTTACAAATAGATGTTAACAATGTTTTGCCTCAAATTCAAATTCCATAAATTTTTTGATCTTAGCCACCAAGTTAAGATAATTCAAAAATTAATATTTAGTTTTAAATTAATTAAATAAATGTACTTGTTTGATGGTTCAAAACCAATGGTTTCAATCTCAATTCCAAGGAATTTATTGAAAATTGGGCCTTCATTTTGAAACTGTTGTTTTTAAAACTGAAGTGGTAATTGACAATTGACTTTAAGTTTTAAACATGTTATTAAATGGAATAGGATGTACTTGGGGTTTAGTTACAAAATGGGAACTAACTAAATGTAAATTAAGTTTTTGAAAGAAAAGCAGATTTGGGTTTAAGGGGTTATAAGCAATTTGGTGTTCTTCACCATTGCCATTTTTCTTCTTCATACTCTTTTTTGAAAATTTCCATTATTTTGCTAGTGTTTTTCTTCATGCTTTTGTATTTTTCTTCACCATGGTGGTGTTTATATTTGTGGCCTTGGTCTTCTTGTAAAGTTTGTTGAACACATGGGGGTCTTGTTGTCCTCATGGGGAAATTATTTTCAAGTTCTTCATGATGGATGTTCTTGTGATATTTATGGATGTGAAAATATTATTGTGAGTTTGAAAAACATTTCAAAAGCTTGAAACTTGGCATAATCAAGTCTTTAACAAATGATGAACATAAATTATATTTGGTGAGTTTTCGAAAAAATTAATACTTGTCACAAAGTATGAAAAATTAGTATTATATTTTTAAATGAGGTAATTTGCGATTTTTTGCATGAAATTTAAGGTGAAGAATTTAATGAAATAAATAAAGGAATTTTAGCAAAATTGGGAAAAGTTGTTGCATTTGCCCAACATTTTGATCATTAGATTTTCATTTTGTTTTATTTTGTTTGTAAACCATACAAATCATGTTATTGAATATTTTCATCAAAGACACATTGAAAATGAAAAAAGGAAAACATTCTCGAGTTGGGTAGGATTGTTTGACCATTTTGTTTTCATTTGTTGATGTTTTTCAATCACAAACATGCATGAGGCCTTATGGCTATCAAAATTTGGGACCAAAATATATGTTATATACCATGTGCACATTGAATATATCCAATCCTCTTTATTTGACCATTTGGATCAAGATTAATTTCAATTTAAAGCAAAATTTGAGTTGTAAAATACATTCATGCACATTCCCAAGTTTTTTGTTGGAATTTGGGATTACCAAAAAGCGTGTATCAATAGTTGAGTGGACCAATTTGGATGTAGATAATCAATTTTTTCAATGTGATTCCCATTATAATGTTCATATTATATTATACATTTCAAATTTATTAGTCAGGAATTAATTTGAGGGTCTTAACTTGAATATTTATATGATGCACAAATTCATTTTATAAAAATTTCAAAATCTAGAACACGTGGACTTTTGAAGGTGAAACTATGGAGTCATGAAAATTTTGATTTTCTTTTTGTATATGGACTTTGTAATGATCCATTGATTTATGTTTTGTTTAGTAAAGACTTGAAATTAGTTTTAAAATATTTCTTTTTTTAAAGTGGTGACCTATTGGGCCCTAGACTATTACTTGGCTTCTCATCTCCTACTCTTCATCTGCAAAATCTTCGAAAAAGGATCAAAAATGGAAAACTAGTGGTTGTACAAACAATTGCAATAAAGGTTTTCGCAAAGTGACTTGCTACCCAGTTTCTTTTTAGGGCATTCGTTTGCATAATTTCTTTTACTTCACTCCTCTTACACCTTCACTCTTCTTGCACACTTTCAAAACCTCGATTGTAATTGCACACTCTTCAAGCTTTTCTACATAATTTTTCCTTACACTTCCACCTAACATTTCAAACAAAAAGTGGAATGTTCGAAGCAAAATTAAAAAAAAGAAAGAAAAGATTTGTGCATGACCTTCACATGGTCCTTGAGGTTTACAACAAGCAAAGTGCAATTCAACATGAAACTAGTTTATGTCAAGTTGAAGAGGAAAAATGGGTTTCACCCCTATTATAGGCCTTTGTTATTTTAGTGCCATATTACGACCTATAAATTGTGCACACATCTATAAAAGAGTGATCTATAGGTGGGATTGAACATAAATACAAAAACATTACTTGGAATCAATGCATTATTGCTCCCTAACTACCTAATTATATATACACCCAAAAGGTTGCCACTTAGATTCAAGCTTATTGTGCATTGTCATACTAGTTATACATCAATGATGTTACTTAAAGTGATATGCTTTTAATGTTTTACCCAAAGCTCACCAAGTCAATTTTGGTGGCTACATGGTATATATGTGATAGAAAATTAAGAAATAATTGAAAAATAAATTTGTGGGTGTGTGCACAAGTGCAATAAAAATCAACATTAAAGCATGAAGATCAATGGTCATGAAGGCTATTACTTTAATGAATGATTCAATTTAAAAGGTCTTCAAAGGAATGTGTACACATTCATAGTTTATAAACAAAAGTTTGTCAAGTAAATAATTTGGAACATATAATCAAAGTTGTTTTGGCTAAATACATGTGTTAATTACCATCAATGGTTGGTTAGATTTAAAGAAAATTGATCAACTATTAGCATTCTTGTTTCTTCATGCAAAAAATAGTTCTCTTTAAAACCATTGGCACACTAAAACAATTCATAAGTTGTCAAGTTATGTAACTATTCACATGTTTGGACACATTAACAAGTTATTAAAGATGTGGGAACATTTAATTTAAGGCAAAATGTTATAAACAATGCACCCAACTTCAAGACTATGGATGAACTTATGAGAATTAAATTTCTTCATATAACATAGACTCCATGTGGTGCCCATTGTCTTGATTTCATGATTAAAAACAAAGTTAAAATTCCTTGGGTAAAACGAGTTATTGATGTGGATAAGATGGTGAAAGCCTAAGGTACTTGTTATGTATATGAACTTTGAAAATCTAAAGATGTTCAAGTTTATAAGAACTAGATGTACATACATTTGGTGAATATTCATTACTAGAAAATGTGTGGACAAACCACTACATCCAACCATCCAATTCGACTTTGGGTGGTCTTCACATGACACAAGCCACTCAAGCATCACAAATTTAACATGTGACAAATTAATAATGAATATTGTACAAAGTTCATTCATTCATTAGTTCATACATTATACACTTGAATGTCATGCGTTGAGAACATGTTTGACACACGAATAAATGTGTTGACAAATGAAGTACAAACTTATGAATGAACAAATGTAACACACATTTTGCATTTTCCTATAATTTGTGTGTCAAATGTGTTTTCAATGCATAATATTAATTCATGAAATGTAAAAATTACAAATAAACAAATTTTGCACAACTTCCATTATTAAGTCATGAGATGTTAAGTTTGTGATGTGATTTTGTTGAGTGGGCAAATCCCATTAGAAGCTCACCAAAATGGTCATGCAATGGGAAGCAATGGTGGTTTAGGAATTTTTCATTCCACCTTTTAAAACCACTTGGGTGGTTTTTTCTAATGGTCATTTTAGGCATTATGCACAAGGTTAATCACCTTACAAGGTAGGTAGGTAGTCACCATGTAAGTTAAATGCCACATGTTTGTACTTAAGTTTGATGTAACCATTAAGTAACATAGAAATGAATACTAGGTAAATATAGGTGGAAATACATATCTAGGCTAAATTAAATATATTTAGGTCATGTTTCATTAATCTAACATAGGTATGACCTAATTAAATATAGTTAAGTTATACCTAGGATGGGGTAATCAATCTATATTTAAATTAAGTAGAATAAGATATGTACTTAAAGTATGTCTATTGTAGCCTATTGCTAGGTTAAGTATATTGTATTTTATGGATAAGCTTGGTACTAATATATGATTTCTTACATTGAGGTAGGCTGTGCCTATTTAATTACATGTAAATAGCCTAGGTATAGTTTAGCTTATATGTATTTGGTCTATACATACTTAGGTTATATGTATTTAATTTATACATACATAACCTTTACATACCTACTATATACATAACTAACCCTACATATAAGTTACATTACCTAAATACCTTATCTTGCCTTGCCTACACCCTACATATACCATTACACCAAAACTTGACATTTATGACTAAGACAAATATGATTAGTGACCATTTTCTAGTCATACAGTCATTTTTGTGCCTAGTTGTAACCATGGATATGACTACATGATTAAAAGTCTTCATGGATGAGACCACATGATTAAAAGTCTTATTCATGAACACCATATAATTATTTAATAATATACAATTTGAAACATTGAAAACTTATAAATTAAAAAGGAAAATAACTAGAAGGTAGACATATGTACTTAATAAGCATATTGCAAGCTTCTAAATGATCAAACATAATTAGTGCACAAATAAATAACTAATAACTTTTTTCTAGAACTTTTGCGTTAAAGTTGCTAATTATTTAATGTGAATAATTGGATAGTG
>Ga0209611_10005104_pt1 | contig 22198 bp, 16 predicted proteins | sample S1TSphgellanicum_3_FD_187693 | JGI IMG/M metagenome (GOLD analysis project Ga0209611, IMG submission 187693) | Host-associated microbial communities from peat moss isolated from Minnesota, USA - S1T2_Fc - Sphagnum magellanicum MG (SPAdes) (version 2) | ecosystem: Host-associated > Plants > Peat... | reverse complement strand
TATAAGTTGTTGACTCACAATGCCTAACACAATATTAATTTTAGGATTTCCACTTTGGATGAAAAGAGGGGCCGCACCTTTGACTGTGGAGTTCAAGGGCAATTCATTTAGGACTCTAGAAGCAGTCAGCATGACAGGAATATTGTTCGAGATATTGTGCCACATTATGGAAAGCTGGAAGAGATCTTGGTGGTATCTTATGATGCACATTCAAAGTTTGAAGAGTATGTGTTTAAGTGCAAGTGGTTTAAAGTGAACCTTGCTAGTGCAAATTGCACTGTAGTTCAGGATGAGTGCGGACACACACGGTTAAAGACATCTGCCACTAGTTATCAGCCATCTCATTGGCAAACTTCAGAGCCATTTACTTTTCCCAGTCATGTAGAACAATGTTTTTATCTTCCTTATCCCCAAACCCAGAAGAGTGGTCACTTGTTGTCACATATGTGCCACGGTCTCGTTCTATTATAGGTGAGAAACCAGAGGTTGTGTTTACAACCTCTGAGGTGGATGATGACCACGTATAATGTACTATTCATTATTTTTATGCAAATTGCCATTGAGGCTTGTGGTTCTATATTACTCCACAATGTTCATTGTGTCAAAGTCTTTAGCGAATTTTAGCCTTTATAGTTCCGGGAGTAGGCCCTTTGGGAACTTTGTACTACTCTCCTTTGCATTACCGCATGTACTACCTCAATGTCACCGAGATTTTATGCGACTTAAAAAAGGCCGTGATAAATCAAATGACATTACGAAACCTTTGCGAAACTTCCTTCTCTAGGATCCCTTTTACTACTTTGCGAACTAACGCACATCGCAACTTGCGATACGTCCAACACCGGAAACTTTTGTAAAAATTTGTGATGAGGTTTGTGATACATATTCAAACGCAAAATGCGATGCGCCGAATAACGCAAGATTGCGATTTCTTGTGAGTCTCAAAGTGTTTTGCGATACTTTGTGTATTTTAAAATTTGCGATGTTGTGGGTATGATTAAGAGGTGCAAACTGTGGAATATCGCTAGCATGCATGGAGACTGAGAGGGTTGCAAAGTTTTGGTTGTGGTATATGTCGCAAAAGTGTTGCGATGATTTAAGGTACATTATATATTAGCAATGGTTGGTGAACCACAAGGTGCGATGCGTGTCACATCGCAAATATGGCAGGTTGTTTTTGTTTCACAAACCCTTCAGGTTTTTTGTTTTTCCCTTCGCAAAAAGGCATAATATGTAGTAGTGATCCAGAGTGTATTCTTTGCAAGAAAATGATTCTTTTTCTAGCAATCCAAGATTTCTCTGTCATCAAATAAATTGCAAACCTTATGTTCGATGAATGTGCATTGGAGAAAAACACAAAAATTTGAATTTCAAAAAAATGAAAAAATCGCAATCATCATCATCACTGGAAACATGAAATTACAATCGTGCCATGGTTCTTCTTCCAACAACAACAACGAGAAACCAATCTCTATTTTTTACTAAACAACAAACAACAACAATGGCCAAGTATGTCCAATATCACGTCTCTCCTTTGGACAAAAAAAGACACAAAGAAAAGAAAAGAAAAAGAAGAAGAAATGCACAAGAATGCGCGAACACAAAATTGGCACCAAAAAAACAATAGATCAGCTCTAGTTCGGAAAATAACAATGAACAAAAATGAGAACAAGTAGGCAGAAGCATTTTTACAGAAGCATTCCAAGAGCTGCTTGTACAAACCTTTTCTAAATCAAAACCTAAGGCAATAACACAAAGCAATTCAACCTAACTAGTAATCACTTGAGAAAATTTGGTCGAAAAAGCTTCAAAACATAGTTCCAAGAATAGATGATTTGAGGAGATATGCGACCGCACTTTCATTTCACTCCCAGAGCACCTTCCTACAACAAGGAACATGGTCACTTGCGCGGTGGTGAGTGTTGCAAGAAAGAAGAAGAAACCAATTTAAGAAAAACGAGCATCGTCGAAGGAAATGAACAAAAGTGTATCGAAAGTGGATCCGTGTTTTTCCATGTTTTTCGTAAGCTATGTATCCACAAGTTTTTGTTTCTTGGAGACAACATTTTGTATACAATATAAATGCAATGTTGTATTGATTTGTTATGAATCAATGTCAAAACAATGCTACTAGTTGTTTCAACACTTATCAAATGCAAGATTTGATTTATATTGAATCAATGTTTGTTATTTGCCCATTTGATATTGCAGCATTTCATAGGATTATATTAATGTTGTGACAATGAGTACCATTGTTTTAACATTTTTAATGTGTTGATTTTATGTGATATGCAACAACATTGAAAATCCACCTTTATGAAGGTTGTAACAACAACAATTCAATAGCTAATCAATTTGTGTTGTCTCAACATTAATAAGATCTTATTCATTGAATGTGTGTTGAAAAAATGTAAATTATGTCAAAAAAATCCCAATGCTAACTCAATACATATTGTTATGATGCCATCAACATATTGTATCAATTACCATATTAGCATTGAATATTCAACATATAGTCATCAATTTGATGACTTATTAATGTATGTTGTGCCAATATTGGTCATATTTTTTTCGTTGGTTTAATATTGATAAGATGTCAAATATTTTAGTATTATATCAATGCCATTTCAGGACATGTTGTTACAATGTCACCTTAACATCATATCAATGATTGTATCAACATTGAATGTTGAACATATTGTTAAGGTGTTGTAAAAGCACTCATACAAAGAGGGGGCAAGTTTGTGATGTAGTTGGTGTATGTGCTTTTAAATGGCCATTGTCACTATTCCTAATTAAATTAAAAGTAGTTTCCATTTTGGCAATTGATAATTTACACAACTATTGGACAAATGCATGGGACTCAATAATGTAACATCTAAATGTTGTCCATTGTTGGCAAATACATATATAGAGTAGTGCTTAATATGAATGTAATAGTTGTTTTTTAGTTGCAATATCCCTGCTAATAAATTACTACAAGGTAGTTCAGTAATTGCCCCTTGCAATCTTTCAATTCCATGGCAACTACAATGGACCCAATGGTTTTATTTTAATTATGAAAATGTTATTCTATTTTTAGAAATGTAGTTATTAAATATTATTATAGTAGCAACACTATAGTTGCTACTATATGTTTTGAAAAAATTACATAATTGTAAATTTGTCTCACTTTTTGGTGATCTAGTTATTAAGTTGTGTTTTATTCTAAGGGTCAACTACAAAACAACAATGGAACAATTATTACACAACAATATTGAAAGGAAGAAGTTGCTTAGTAATCATTTAGTAATGGACATTGCCATGTGATGAACTTGTAGTTATAAACATGTATTACAATGTGCACAAGTTAGTTATCATTGTAATTCCACTTTGTAATATGTTCTTAATACAAATGTGTAGTTTCAAAAGAGTCACAATAGAAATGAATGGAGTTCATCATCATGGATGGATGAAATGCAACATCAACATGATGTTGTAATTATAGTTGCATAGTAGTTGCATTGCAATTGCACAAAAGTTGTTCTTGTGGAGTTGTAATGGAGTTGCATAATATACAATTGCACATATGATGAGTTATGTCTTGTGCAACTCATGCAATTCATTTGATAACACTCATGGCATAAAAACACATTAAGTTACAAATTGTCATTGCAACTCAAAAACCTAGTTGTAAGGTTAGCTGTAAATCACCCAATTGTAAATCAACCTATTTTTTCATAATGATATAACAGCACCCTAACCAAACTTCATCGTGCATCAAAATTGACAAAAACATTGAAATATGAAGTGATTCAAAAATTGATTTAGGAGTGATTATGGTACCATTGACTACTGGCATGAGGGCTTCAATTAACAAAAGTGGATGAAAATATCCTTCTTGACCTACATAGATGGTTGAACTACTAACATTTAAGAATTTTTAGGTAAATATTGTATGTTGAAAAATTACAATATTTGGGATATGAACAACATACATACATGCAATTATGTGAAATACATGTAGATTTATACAAATAAGCTTACAACACATATTAATAAATAAACAATCATTGGATTTTAATAAAAACACACATGTCCATTCTTAATTTGGATTGTACAATATATAATTCAAAAATGTCAATAACAAAAAAAAATACCAAATGAAACAATTCAATTATTATGCAAATTTATAAATGTTCATAACTTGTTGTACACATATGTAGATGTCATCCAACAAGTAGACAATTCTCATGTGATGTTTTCACAATAGCATATGAAATAGGCATTAAAGTAATCTATAAAGTCGGGAAAATACAACAATGGAACCCTTCTTTGGTCACATAAGAGATGAGATTTCAAAAAATAGGAAAAACAAGTACATTGGACTTCAATGAGGCATGAAACTCAATTTAACAACAAATTTGATGCTAAATTGAATTTGCTTTGTCCTTTCTTTTCTTGAATGCCTTCAACCAATCATTGATGCTATTAGGCGTATTATAATTATAAATGTTCTCGAGCTTGGTGCATTTAATATTTCATACCCTTATTTAATAAAATTTCATGACTTTGTGGTCAACAGCTTGGAGGGGATGAAACAACAAATGAGGGGTGCAACTTAGGCCCAATAAGGCATGACTTTATGAATAACTCTATTGTGTTTGGATTTGACCCCAAATAATATCAATATGTGTTACCATAAATGTGAACACATTTATAAAAAACCATTAAAAATAGATACATCTTTCCATTCCCAAAATATCCAATATTACTTTGCAACCAATAATTAGTTTAGTAAATATATATAAAATGCAAATGGTGAATTTATAAATTTTGATCACCAATTTTTTACATACCAATTTTTAATTTAGTTAAGCCTTTTTTATTATTACATCATCATTAGTAGCGTGTAGCAATGTGAAGCCCAAATTCAAATAATAATGATAATAATAATTTGAAAATACTCCATTACATGTGTTTTTTTATGGACTATCTTCTTTCCTAATAACTATTTCATTATTTTCCCCTAGACCCTTACATGGACATGAAAAGGCACATTAATTTTCATGTCCATGTTATGTAATGAAATCAAAATTTAAACTAACATAAATAATGATAAACTATTTGAAAATCATATGGGAACATATGAGGGAAATAAAAAAGGGGCCAAAGCGGTGGGGGATATTATTAAATTGATAAACCTCTATCTCATTTACCATGATTCCTTATTTTTTTGTTAATAATTATCTCATTTTTTCCCATGGCCACCTACATGGACTTAAGGCACATTAACATGTGTTTATTCATGTCCATGTGATATAATAGAATCAAAAAGATTTATTGAAAAATTTGACATAAATAATGATGAACCATTGAAAAACATATGGGAACATATGAAGGAAAAAAAAGGGGGAAAGGGGGTGGAAAACATTATTAAATTACTAAACCTCCATCTCCTTTAGCATATTCCTTATCTTTTTTTCAAATTTTTGAAGTGAAGCTTCAATTAATTTTAAAAAAAAAACTATTATTAAAATACATTCCATAAATCCAATCTTTTCCCTTAATAATATGGTTTAATATGTAGTTCAATAAATATTATTCAAAAAAATTACTATTTCAATACCTTTTCAAAAAATAACATGAAAATACACACTAACATGTGTTTTTTTCATGGACTACCTTTTTTTTTTCCCTAATAACTACCTCATTTTTTTCTCTTAGCAATTTACATGGACATGAAACTTGGCCAATGTTAATGTGGCTTTTCATGTTCACAAGTGTAACTTGTGCCATTGGCCTAAGAGGGAATTGGTTACACAATTAGATTTTCTTTCCAAAACCATGTTTTGTAATTTAATTAAATTTTCAATGACAAAAAAATTCAAAAATCAATATCTCCAAGGCCTTAAGTCTCAAAATTCCCAAATCACCTTAATCTTATTCATTGAGGTTTGTCAACAATGCCAAGAGTGTGCCCAAATTCCCCTATAATTTTAGTTGAATTAAATTAATTTTAAATGAAAAAATGTTCAATTCAAGAACTTCTCCATCATAAGTCAAAACATTATGAACCAATTCAATGCACCCCTTAATTACCAAGGGATTTCCAAGGGTACCAATAATGCAACAAGAAATGACATGCTTGGGAGATATCAATGTGACAAACAAAACAACCAAACTATTTTCATATATACTATTGTAACTCATGCCATTGGTGCAAATGTGAATTGGTTACCCAACTAAATTTTTCCTTCCAAATGATTTTTTGTAATTCAATTAAATTTCCAATGACAAAACCTATTCAAAATTCAATATTTGTTGCACCTTAGGTCTAAAAATTTCCAAATCACCTTCATTAAATCCTACTCATTGAGGGTTTTCAAACACTACCAAAAGCATACCCAAATTGCCTTATAATTTTTAGTTTTGATTTAAATGAATTTTCAATGAAAAAATTGTTCAATATTCAATAACTTCTCCACCATGTGGAGCATTCTGAAACTAAATTGGTGCACCTTTACTCATCAAGGGCTTTCCAACAATACCAAGAGTATAACAAAAGGCATTGTGGTTTGGGAGATCTCAACATGACAAACAAACAAATTACATTCCTTCATAAATAAATGTCCATGTTATGTAATAAAATCAAAATTGAGATTGATATAAATAATGATAAACTATTGAAAACCATATGAAAACATACGAGGAAAATAGAAAAGGGGAGGAGGGGAAGAGGATATTATTATTAATATTAATTGAATGAGCATCCATCTCTTTTATCACTATTCTTACTTCTTTTTCACATTTTCAAAGCGAAGTTTAAATTAAAATTTAAAAAATAATTAACAATTAGAGTACATTCTATAAACCTAGAGCTTTTTCCCTGGCCATGGGGTTTTAGTATAGATTGGATTTTATCCCTTCTTGATTTTGCTTTGGTTGCTATTTTCACGATGGTCGAACATTGTGCTAGATGCGTAGTTTGTTTGTTTCAACAATTAATTATTTGGATATTCCTGTGCCATGTTTGGTGTGATAGATTATGTTATTTTCTTGACCATGTTATACAACATAATCTTTTAGTGGTGATCCTACATTCCTCATAGTGATCAAAATGTGTGTTCAACATGAATTCTTTTTTCAAATTGTTGAATCTGCCACCCCAAACCTTAATATCATGGAATGGCTTCACCCTTACCCATTACGTTGGGTGTGTCGCCTAGCTCACCGTAACGAACTCATTGGTGCTTTATGCAACATAATGGGCACAGGCTTGACCATTCCATACTACGTTAAAAGCATAGGTCCAAATGGCCGTGATTTGGCACAAGGATTCTTGGCGTTCAGGGAGTTCCCCGAGTTCCCCTTGCTTTTAATGCTAAGAAATCTGTCCAATTCTGCACGTCAACTGGTCACTACGCAAGCCACAAACGACCATTTTCCTAGCCTTTAATGTGAAGGAAAAGGCCACCTGGCGGGTCGGTTCTGCAAAGAAACCAATCACTAGGTGAGCCACCTGGGCCCTTTCTCTAATGTCAATCACGGGTGTTAGGTGCGCAATTATTCTCTCTGTAATTAAGGAAGGTAGTTTGTTGGCCTTGCCTACCAAGGCAAGGATATTGTGTTTAGATTCATCATAGAGTATAGTAGCTTAAGGGATTTTGGCCCCTAGTTACTAATAGGTCTATTTTTATATGAGGGTTTTTGAAAGATGATATTTTGGCTTGTGTTGAAACTTGAGATTAGTTATAGAGTTGTAATATCTTGAAGGATTTTGGATTCTTTTAGAGGATATTTTGAAGATTATATTTTTGCATGGTGAAATTTTTGAGTTTCCTTACTTCTTCTTTTGCCATAAGATACTTTTAAATGTAAATGGCAAGGCCACTGTGCGACACACCCCTTGTTTGTTTTGTGTATTTGCCCCATGGAGATCTCCAAGCCAAGGTGCCCCTTGGCATGCTCTTGTATTGTTAGAAAGCCCTTCATGAGTAAGGGTACATGGAGGTGGTTTAGTAATGTTTAGACCTATGATATAAGAATTATTGAATACATAATACTTTTGTAATTAAAAATTCAATGAAATCAAGATTGAAAATTTGAAAGAAATTAAGAAGTGCTCTTGGTATTGTTGGAAAGCTCATAATGAGTAAAGATTATATGGAGGCGTTTTTGTAAGTTGTAGACCTAAGGTCTAAGATATATTGAAATTTGAGTAATTTTTACATGATTGGAAATTTTAGTAAATTACAAAAAAATTATTTTGAAAGGAGAAATTAGTTGGGTAACAAGTTCACAAGATTATATAGGGATGATTTCACAAATTTTAGACCTAAGGTCTAAGATGCATTGACATTTGAGTAATTTTTATGATTGGAAATTTGAATATATTACAAAAAACTAATTTTAAAACGAGAAATTAGTTGCACAACAAGTTCACATTTGGGCCAGTGGCAAAGGCCACACTTAGAGGTATTACTAATATTATTATTATTACAAACCAGGGAGGGGTATCTGTCCACTGGATCCATTTATTTGGCTAAGCAGGTTGAGATGGACAGAGTAGGTTTGTAATAGGTAAGGGAAGGTTAACAGGTAGGTACATAGAGGAGACGGACAGGTTTGTAGGTAGATATGAAAGCTTCAAACACAAAGACAACATTTATTTCTACCTATTATTTTATATGTAGATTCCTATAACAGACATGAAGGCAGTGAGTAAGGAATTCTCTTAACATTAGGGCCAGTGGTTTTTTTGGGTAATTTTGTGTTATAGCCAAAGTTGCAATAATCCATAGGAAGATGTAGCCAAATTTGGCTTCAAGCTAAATCTGAAAGTAATTTTCTTAGAACATCATTTTATATTTTTGGCTACCTTCTTGAACTATGTTTTAAATTATGGAGATTTATCTTAAATTCTGGTGTAATTTTGGCTATTTAAAATCCTGAATAGCACATGATTTTAGCACTTTTAATTTTTAACATAGCATTTTGGCTATATGCATAGCCAGCAAAGAAAAGGCTGATTACGGCTGTAGGTGTGATGAAAAGTATAATGAATAGCGAAAGGATGATAAATGTACTCATCATCTTCTTCTGTTGATTAGGGTTTGGTCCTCATCAAGCAGCAGCAGGAGCACAGCTCGTTTGTGGTTGGACTGGCGCGTGGAACAAGGGACGGAACTTCTCCTTCCGCACACCTCCTCGCCCAAGGATCTTGCAGAAGACACGCACGGGAATTACAGGACCATTTGCCAGCAACCGGCGGAGGAGGTGCAGTAGTAGCATCTCTAGTGAAATTTTACGACCTGTTTCGAGTATACATTCTCCAGCAATGCATGCACACACACACACACTCTTGTTTGGTTTTGCTGTGGTGGTGGTGGTGGTGGTGGTGGTGCATAGATAGGTGCTTTACTTAGTGTTGCGCTTCTTCCCTTTTTCGCAGTAATTCAAGATGGGCGTTTTGCAGAGCTTGTTCATGAACGGATCATCTAAAGAAAGGGGACTGTGAAAGAATCCTTTGGTGTTTTTACGTTTGGGTTTTGTTTTTGGGGGTTGGGTTGCCTCCTCTTCAGGATGGATGTATCCACTGCTGTAGAAAGAGTCCGGGCGCGTCTAGCGAAGCAGTTGAACTTGGCGACCACCTCATCGACGAGTGCTTCATCATCGGCGGATGAATCGCCAGAGCCGCCGCTTGATGCAGGAGGAGGCGGTTTCGAACTTGTCACTTTGCAAGAATGGATTAGAAAGGAAGGAGGAGGAGCAGGAGGAGGCGATGTTGTGAAATGTGGTGGATGCGAGGCACCATTTTTGAGAGGTGATGAAGCTTCCATTTGTATTGCTTGTGGAAGCCAGCGACTTACAAAACTCAACAACAGCTACAACAACAATGCCAGCACAAAGTTGGACTATAAGCTATCCATTGCGTTCTCGCGATTTCTGGAGACTATCCACCGCTCAATCGAGGTATTGTATTCACCTTCCGTCCCACGTTTTAGGGTTACCAACTTCAGGAATGGCAAAAATGTAGAACCCCCGAAAGGGTGTTTTTTTTTCCGAGAGTGAGTGACGATTGAAAAAATTGGCAGGTGGGTGGTAGCATGAATCATCAGATTTCCATGGATTCGTCATCAGCTGACCAAGCTTCAGCAACAACCACTTCAAAGCCTCCTCTTCAAGTTGCTTCTTCAATACCCTCAAATCCAGTTCCTGAACTGTCTAGAAAAAGCTTGTCGGCACTTGGTAGGAATACGATGGTGTCTCCAAGATCAAGACAAAACTCTTCAGGACAAAACTCTTCACTTGATGAAAGGATGAAATTCTCAAGCTCAAGTACTATGGATGTGATGGCAAATGATTTTGATGATTCTCTGGGAACACAGGAAGAAGACAAGGCAACAGACACTATTTTCCAGAAGACAGAAATGTTAGCCTTGTCACAAGGTGGTGGTGATCAGGGAACTCATCAGGATGTGAGATTCTTGGAGAACTTAGAAGTAAGTTACTCTATGTTTGCGTTCTTGTGGTTATTTGTGACAGTCCTTAATCGTTGAAATTTGTGTCTACATTTCCTTGGAAATGAGAGTAAGGTGGTGGGGATGTGTCACAGGGGAGCAACCAAGCTAGTGGATCAACAGCTGATTTCTCTTTTAAAGCTGGGGCTGAAGCTGCTGATGACTGGGGATTTGTGATGTCTAGTGAAGTTCAACCTGCTGGGTTAGTGGAAGATGACTATTCCAGACCTAACAACCTGCAGAAAGGTGTGGAGACAGAAGACTTGTCAGCTACTACCCATAATCCTGAATACGATTTGAGCTTCTTCGACACCTTAGGCGTATGTTACAGCTCCACCTTGCTATCAATTGAGTGTTTTTTACTGTAAATAGATGCCTGCTAAATGTTAATCTAGATTGTCACCATGACAGAAGGAACTGATCCAGTGTTTTGGCTTACATTATAGCTACCATGTAGTGATTACCTTGATAGCCAGGTATGATCAGAAACTTCTGAGACTGGGCCTTGTTCTCTCATTCCTTGATTTGTTCACCTGAATTACATGTTTATTCTCCAAGGTGCAACCTGTTTGCAGTTTGATCAGTAAGTGTGGAATTCTGTTGCCATCAAGACCTCCCCACAAACCTATCATCCCCTGGCTTTAAGCTTCCTACTCGGTGCAACTAGGATTTCTTTTGGTGCTGCACCCCATGCCAACTGGCCTCAGAAGGGGGAAATGTGTGCAATCCCCACATTTTTTTCTAGGAGCTGATTCTATAAGGGTTTGATAGGTTGTGTGGCTGTGTTTGTGGAGTGATGGAACTTGGTGCTGGTGTTGTCCTCAATTCTGAGATTGAAACTTGAGAAGGTGAACCCAGGAACAAGCATAGAGACCTGAGGTTTGATCATGTGGTGCTTGCTTGCACAGGTAGGTAGTTTGAAGAAGGAAGTGAGTGCTCGGGAGATTGAGGCAGGTCGCAATTTCTGGGATGATCATACAGAGGTTCAGAATTTGAAAACAGAAGAAAGCAGAAGAGCAATGGATAGATTTGCCAGTGATGCATCGGCGTTTACGACACTTTCAGATTCTGGGAGTGATTCTGGTTATAATTCCTCTGAAATAGTATGAATCTTGACCGCTCACCAGTTTCCACTTAATATGTATGACTTGTATGTCACAGCTGTTTATGATGAAGATAAAATGGTCTGCTACTTTGTGAGTGACATTCAGAAGGTTATGACCACATTCATGCTTGTTGTCTTTGTTTTGGTTTATTAGGTGAAGTGACATAATGGTTGGCTTTGAAGTTCTTTTCTTTGTGGAATTTCTTTGCAATCTCATTGATATTTCAATTGTATGAATCTTACAGCCAGGAAAGCGTCACATGGAGCCACTCGTGGAAGTTGGAGGAAATGACATGGTTGCTATAGACACATTGCCTATTGACACCTTTAATAAAATTCTCATTTCCCCAGAATCACAACTGGTATGTCATGGTGGAACTTCAAACTTCTTTTCTTTGGTATCTGTCCACTTATTGATGATGACAAAGTAGTTGCTTGAGATGCATTTATGTTGAATCTCCAAGTGAGCCAGAGTACATCTGAATGGTAAATTGAATGTCTGTCCATCTCATGACAAAAATACATGTACAATATCTGGCAGGGTAACCTTCAGACAGGGCCAATGCCATGGGCTTCAGATCCATTTTCTATTGCTGGGGATATTGTTGATCTATTTCCATTGCCCCTTGAAAGCTCCAACCCAACCACAAATGCTCCAAATACGGTATGCTATGTCAAACTGCAAAAGGCACATAAATGGGACAAGTGAATGTGGAGATCTGTCTCATGCTGTCTTAATACCCTTGTATAGTTTTTCATTGAATGGACACTTATTGATCCTCTCAATAACCTGTTTTGTAGATTTTCATCTGCATTGCAGGTTGCTGTCAATGAAGCATCTCAACCTCAGTTGGCAGTTCTGGCCATGGATGATTCTGAAGAATGGGGTGATGATGATGACTTCATCTGGTCACAGGCTGAGCCTGCACAGCAAGCTATTCCTAGACCTAATGATGAAGTTTCACTCCATGAATTATCTGGAGCACCAACTTCAGTCACAAAAATTCAGTCCAGTGCTAATGAATCTTGGCAGGGGGAAGATTTTCTCTTTGATGAGAGTCAGATTGGAATATTGATTTCATCAACAACTAGGGGTTCAACTTCACCTAATGACACAGCAACCAAAAGCTTTCCCATCATTGGAGAACAGCTGTTGCTTGAGGATGATAATGTGTTCAAAAATCATTTAGAGTCTGTCTCTGTCACCAAATCTGAGACAGATTCCTCACTTGTTGACCAGAATGGGGAGTTGTTGAATGAGTTTCCATCTGTGACATATCAAGGAGAACAGCAGGCCAGCCATGAGGAATCCAGGCTTCCAGAGGTTTTTCTTGTTAGCCCAGCTCAACCAGAGGAGGGCCATAGAAAACCACCTGGATCACTATCTCAAAGCTTGTCCATATCCAATGAAGTTGGGTTGGGAAGTTTACCCTTCAGTACAGGAGATGCATTGTTTGAGGATGATGATATATTTAAGTCTCTGCATGTCCGATCTGCTTCCTATGGAAAAGCAGAGACTAAAGCTTCACCTGTGGATCAGAATGCTGATTCGTTCAAGCGGTCTGTTTCTTTTGGCAATTTACAGTTGCCAACAACACAAGGTGATGCTGTTGAGGATCTGCTCAGTTCGCTGAAGCTAAATTCAGCCCCTTCTAACAGATTTGCAATAAAATCAATCACTGCTGATCAGGGTGATGGCACAGATGCTTCAAAGCGCAGTCTTCCAAGATCCATCTCATTTGGTGAAATAAATCTAGAACCAGATCACCAAGGTGAGGATATGTATGACTTTTTTCCCATTCAATCTCATGCTGCTAAGAGAAATCCAATGCCTGAAAATAGTTCTGGCATGACAGACCATTCCCCGAGCTTTACTGAGCAAGTTCCTTCTCAGCTGGGAACAAGCATGCAGGTGTCCATTGGCTCAAGTCCTTCAAAAGATCCATTCAGCTTTATTCAAGCTTCAACTGTTCAATCTGCCACAACTCAGCCCATCGTTTCTTCAGTGCAGGATGTTATAAACAGCAATGATGATGATGATGATGATTTTGAGTGGAAATCAGCAGATATCCCATATGTCAATGCTTCACTGGTAGAAACACAGGTGGCAGCTTCCCCACAGACATCAAGGGCCAATGGAAACTTATTTCAATGGGCGCACTTGTCTCCATTGTCTTTTTCGGATCCCATTACTTCCACCAGCAACCCTTCGACCAATGGGTCACGATCGCATGTATTTCCTCTTCAAGGCGGGGCCTTGGTGGAATCCCCAGCTTTGTCGCAAATCCAGACAATTTCAAGTAGCAGAGATGCCGTTCCATTATCTTCAAAAGTAATCCTGAATGGTGGTTGGTCAGTGACTGCAGAGTCATCTGTCAGTGTGGACAGTTTTCCTTTGCCTCAGTCCATGGGCCTGCATAGTGAGCATGTTTATGACAGTGACGATGAATTTAGTGACTTTGTTTCTCCTCCTCCTCCACCACCACCCCCGTCATGGCGATCACTACACCCCACAACCAAGGCTCCACTTGATATGTATGTGTGCTCTCCAATATACTTGATGTCCATACCATGTTTCAGACTATGTCAATGTCTTTCTCTTGTTTCTAGATGTGTTGGGTTTTTTGGATTCAGTTCTGGTTCTGTCAGTCAGATGGGACTGGATCACTTTCACTGTTCAATTATTACTTCATTTGAGACAAACCTGAAATTTTGGGGCTAGTTTAATATTTTCTTTGGCATTGAATCACTGTTGTGTGTTTTGCAGGTCATGGTTTGAGGAACAATCACAGCCGAGTTCTAAAGAGGGAAGGGATTCTGGTCTTTTTGGTGATCTAATGGGCATAGGATTTGCAAACACCTAAAATTATTGTGCTGCTAGTCTGCAGCAGTTTCTCCCAACCCCTGAAAGGTGTATTATCTATCCTTCTTGGAATCTGTGTATTGATCATATTTGTCTTCTCAATAGAATTCTTGTTCATCTTGGTACGAAGGAGAGTTTATTCTCCCATGGATTCCACATTTTTGGGTTTTTGGGATTTTGAAGTGAGGATCTGAGAGTGTACATCAAAGGGTTGTTGAGGACTATTGGAGTGAAGAGTTTAGCATGAATGGTGTGTTGAATGTATGTTCTATACTGGTGGGATTGTGTACCAGTTGTGCTTCTGTGGTGGAGTGCGTTTGCTTTACTCTCAGTGAGCTCTTTCCTATTGCTTTTGGGCTTTGTTTTACTACTACTAAAAGCATCTGAGAAAAGAAAAAAATTGCTTCCAAAGGTGGTGAATACTGTACATAGTTGGGGTTGCTACCTACCTATTTAGCTAATTTTTTGTTATGCATGTAACCTAGTTTATGAGGGCAACCAGCATAGCCAGGGTACAGGATAGGGCTGCTCTTCTCAGAGTCAATAAGTGAGTGCCATGGCAGCAAGCTTTCTCAAAAACCTAGAGGCTCTTACAACCCGTGTTGGGGCGGTTCTCACTTTGTTGTGAGAACCGCCTAGTTCCGGTTATCACAACCATTTTAGAGAACCTTTAAGGTTCTCATAAATAATTTTTAAAAATGATTTTGATAACCTTAAGGGTTTTAGATTCATGGAAAAAAAAAATTCCCACTGGTTTTCAGCCCTGCCATAAAAGTTATTAGCCCTGGTTTTCAGCATTGGTTCTCACAAGCTGGTTTTCAAAGTTTTAAAAATCCAATACTTTTAATTATTTAATTTAATGTAAAATTTTAATTCAAAATTAAAAAAAAATTTAATTACTTGCAAGAACTGAAACAAAACTGAAACAAGAAATTAATTTTTTTATTTAAAGACTTTTCTTGTTCAAATTCACTTTCAAATTCTTCTAATTCTTCTAATAATTGTTCATCCATCTCAATTAACACTACTAAATCACTAGGAGATTTACAACTCTGGCATCATTAGGTCAATATTTGCTAACAAAAATTAATTTCTCTAAGTTTTCTAATTGTAAACATCTTTTAAGGTTGGTGAATATGTGAGCTAAAGAAAAAATTCTTTCTGGTTCTATTTGTGATCCAACGATTTCTAATATTTGACGAGCAAGAAAACCAATAGTGGGGAACATAGACTCATGTTTTTGCCACTGTTGTAGAGGGCATTTGATCTCTCCTTAGGATCCACTTGAATCTCTTAAAAATTAGGAGTTCTTTGTTAAGCAGTTTTGCCATTGGTTCACTTGTGCTGGCAGTCATTTCAAAAATATCTAGGTTGCTATCTTCATAAGATCTGTGATATGTAGATTCAACATCATAAATTTTCATAGGATGTAAGTGATGATAACATTCCAAAAGCATAGGTTGCAAGGATTTTCAATCATATTCTTTTACAATATAAATGCCTTGCTCACAACCAACAAATGAAGATACCAAACAAAGGCTTTTAAATCATGGATCTAACATCAAGTAAAGCATGTTATAGGCTTTTCTTTGTTCATAGTTTTTTGGAAATGAAAAAAAAGAATCAAGGACACCACAAACTTATTTTTTAATGTTAGAAACAAACAAAAACATTTTAGAGTAATCGTAGAATCATCATCCATAAACTAGTCGAAATTCAGTACAATTCTAACATTTTCCTTTAATTTGGAACTCATTGTAATGGCATCGTTTGGGGCATCACTAAGCAACTGGTGATCTTTGGATTGGTTTATAACACAAGCAATATTAATTGGAGACAAGCAATCAACAATTGTTTGACAATATGCCAAGTGATAATAAGGAGAACTCGACTAGAAACATGAACAATGGTTTGTGAACTATAACATAATACAATGGCCTTTCGGAATAATAAGGTTTCCTGAAACATGATTACTTTGCTTGCAAACTTGCACAATATTTAACAAATTGTTAATATTTTACAAAAAGAAAAGATTGTAAATTTATAAGCCAAATCTTTAATGATACTTTAAACAAAAGTAATTAAAAAAAAAACCTTGTTTTGACATGGGTGTTTAGTTTTCTTAGACAAATTTTAGAATCAATGCAAACTTTAATCCCATTCCTGTCTTCCTTTTCTAGATTTCTTTGACCAAATTATGCACTTTTGTAAATAAGATTGGGCTAACTTAATAGAAATATGTTTCAAATTTTTACAAATTTTTTCTTTAGCTATCCCATATTAACATGCTTTGGAAAATGCATGACCAAAGCAAGTGCCTTGGAAACTCTCCTCCAAACTAAGAACTTCACAATTCACCATCGATTTTAGAGTTGTTGTCATGGCATTCAAATTTGCACTTTCATCCTTAACATATGCAACAATTTTCTTCTTTACATCATATTGATTTAACAATTTAATCAAATTTCTTGCCATAGCTTGCCCTGTAGTTTCATTTGCCTCAAACAATGCTATTGTAATATGTTGAAATTGCCATTTTTCATTCAAAAAGCTAATCACCAATGCAAAAACATCATGTGCACCCTTTGACATCCACAAATCAAGAATAACATTGTTTCAATTTAGGTAACACATATTCTTCTGTCACCTTCTCCACTAAATCAACCAAAACTTCTTGTGGAAATGTTTTTTTTGATGGAAACACAACTCTTGGACATATACGCATTACAAGATGCTTCAACCAAATGCTTTCAACAAATTGAATAAAGAGATGATTTTTAACAACCAAAAGGCAAGGTCTTGCAAAAATTGTTTTTGTTGCACAACATCCTTCTTAAAAGCATCTTTTGCACCAAAAAACTTTGATATTTTAAAGTTAGACACATTTGGCCTCTTTTTTGCAAGTTGTCTTTCAAGTATATTTCTTAATGGAAAGTTCACTTCTTCAAATATTTTTGCAAGTAAAGCATGATTTGCATCTACATGTTTTTTCAAAGCTATTATGCCATTTTTCTTAAAATATGTTATAATTCCTTTCCTTTTTGTTATTTTTAGAATAAGGAACAAAATTTACATGACAAATCATACACCTCATGATCTGAGGTTTGCTTCCATCAACAATGTTATTATCATTTACAATGAAAAATAACCAACACAATGCATTCTTATCATGTCCTCTCCATTTTTCTCTTTGTAAATGCAATTTCTATAAATTTGTTTTAATTTTCTATTCTTCACTTTGAATGGCATTGGACTATGTTTGCAGACTTTTATTTTTTTCCATAATTTCAATAAAAGATACCTCTTCCATAGAAACTTGATTGGGGAAAATATCACAATATTCATTTTCTATTATTGTTTCATTAGTCCTTGAACATTCCATTTTACAAGAATTTGATGTGATTGTAATGAAGAAGATGAAATAAAAGATTTTGTGGATTATAAAATGGTTTAAGTCTTATAAGGTTTTAAAAATTTAATTGCTGATCTAAAAATCATCTAAAAATTTACAAAGATTCAACACCATTTACATCTAAACATTTACAAGCAATTATAAGATAGTTCAATTATAACCAAGGCAAAAACAAAAAAAAAAATTAAAGAAAAAACTCCTTCCAAAAATCCTTGCAAAATAACAAAAGAATAAAAAAATCAATCAGAACTAAACAAAATAATGGAAAAAAAGTAAAATAAAAACCTAAAATGAAATCAAAGAAAGGAAACTAAAAAAAAAAAATTGAAAAAAAAGAAGAACAAAAAAAACTTATTGGCAACTTGGAGCTTGGATGCTTTCAAGCTTCCTCCCAATCAATTCCAAATTTGAATCTCCAACACCTTACAAAAAAAAAGGGGCAAGGGGAGTACCAATCTGGGCGGAGAACCAATCTAGGCAAAGGGACAACGAAACAACAAAGGGCAAAGAGGTACCCGAGAGGGCATGAGAATAGCGAAGTGTGGAGGAGTGGAGACACACCATGCAGTAGCGAAACAACAAGAGTAGCAAAACAAGAGCAACAACCAAGCATAAAGTAACACCAAAACAAGAACAACAACAAAGCACAATGGGTCGTAGTGAAGCACACTGAGCAACAATGAAACACAATGAATAACAACGAAGCAAAGCATGGAGCAACGATTAAGCATGGTGAATAGCAACCAAGCAAAGCAGGAGGAGTGATGAAACAAGGGGAGGAGCAACAAAGCAAGAAGAGTGGCAAAACATAGAGGAGCAATGAAGCAGTAGAAGGAACAACGAAATAGTAGGAGGAGTAGCGAAACATGGAGAGGAACAACAAAACACACAAATGAACAACGAAGCAAGAGAGGAGGAGCAACGAAGCGGGAGGAACGACGAAGTAGGAGGAGGAGCAATGAAGCATGAGGAGTGAAAGAGTAGTGATGAAAGCACGAAGAGGAGTAGCGAAGTAGGAGGAAGAGCAGCGTGAGTGGTGGGGCCAAGTTGGCCCCATTTTGTAGAAGAGCAAGAAGCTTCTTTGTCAAGCTCCCGCCAAAAGAGGTGCTGAAGAAGCAAGCCGTTAAGAGGTTGCATCACCCAAAGCCCATACTGAAACCTAAACCTAACAAAACCCTAACCTGAAAATTGATGCCCCTTTTTTTTAATACCTTGAAAGGTTATCACCTTCAACCTCTAGGTGATAACCTTTAAGGTTTTTAAAATGGTGGTTCTCACTTGGGAGAGAACCGATGGTCAGGTTTTCAAAAAAGTTATCACCTTATGTGAAAACTGCCAGTTCTCATTCTGAGAATCAGACTGAAAACCTTAAAGGTTCTCAGTGGAAAAGTGAGAACCGCCCAACACTGGTTATTTGAAATGGTTCTCAAAGGTAAATAACCATCTTTCTCAAAATTCAAATAACTAATTCTGATATATAACCATAGTTCTCCGCAAATCTAAGAAGTGATTCTGACTTTTAACTGCAATTCTTAAAATATCAGTCATTTCGTCAAAACTGCTAATTCATTTGAGGCATTTTGACAAAAACCAGAGTTCTTGAGAATCAAAAAATAAAAATGGAACTGGAGATTCTTTGACTCTGAAAATATAAAAAAAACGGGGACCAGACATGTTTTGATTTTTCAAATTTTAAAAAGAAACTGGAAACAGAGGTTACTGAAAAATATCAGATAACTGCCCCAACACCGTCTACAATGTAATTTCAAAAACTAACCAATCCATGATGAAGTATATGCTTAAGTCAAGAAGTGTTATGCACTAAACCACAAACCTTGAAATAAGAGAAAAGTCACGATGACCTTAGCAGGAGTGACAAGATTGAAAATTTCAAAGACCTGCTGCCAACATAGAGTTCTCAGTTCAGAGTAAGTTGGGATTTGTTTAGGGTTGAGGGTTTAGGATTGAGTTTGTTCTCAATCTCAATAGTCGTGGGAACATAGTTCCCATTTCAGAGTAAAATTCAGTTGCAATTTGGACAGTTGAGACAGACACTACATTAAGAGCCCTCCAAAATCTCTATGTGGTTTGCCATTCTTTCCACCCAAATCCATCTCTAATTGGAAACCACAAGGAGGAAAAATTACCAACTCAACCTGTGTATAAATAAAGCACAAAGGATTATTTGCACTACCATATTGATGCAATTAGAATTCTCTTTTGAATCTCAAGTAACTTTCAACACCTAAGTTTACCCACTTAGGGTACTTAAAGGGATAGCATAAACTATTTACTGGCCAGGTGTAGTAAAAAATATTTACATAGGCTTTTCACCTTGGGGTATATCTGGGTGGAGGATGACTTACCTTGCAAATCCCTGTTGGAACTCTGAGTTTCATTTCAACTAAAAAGTGTGCTGGTTGTTTGCATGTGACTCCCTTCAGGCATGTAGGACTCTTGGCACAATGACCTACATTCTTCTTTTGTTATCAATGCTTTAAAATATTCTTAAAATTAAAAATTATTGTATAAAAATAAATAAATAATCTTTAGTGACAATGATTCATTGGAGCTAGTGTAGGTGGGACAACTTTAGATTCCATAAGTTGTCATAGATTGGAACATTCCAAACTGGAATTTGTTTAGCCCATTTTCAACATATGGGCATGTGAAGAGGCATGGAGGTCTTTTCAAGTTTGTATTTTTTTAAAACTGTTTATTTTAACACCATACTCACCATTTTTTTTCTCTTTCATCGTGGTTTGCAGTCATTTAAAGTGTTACATAACAAGTGATGTTCACCTTATTATTTGTGCATTATGTGAAAAGAAACAATTGAAAGAATTAGTGGACCAAAAAAGGAAAGATGTATTATTTTCCTCAATGTTTTTCTTATGTATTTAAGTTTTTAAAAAAGAAATGTTTTGATCATTTAATTAAGTTGTCCGTCACATCATTACTATATAGCACAAACCATATGATATCAATCAATTTATATTTCTACAAGCATGTTTTAAATGAAATGTGTATTCATTTTTCAAAAGAGAGGGAAAAAATCTAAACATTTAAAACTTACATATTTGTCAAATTACTTCAACAAGATGAAGCAAATGTTAAAACAATTGGAGATGCAATAATACAAATTTTTTTCAAATAATGGCTAAAAAGGTATATTTGTGAACAACATTACTTTTAGAATTCACATATGATATTTTGTTGTCTCATAAAATCAATCTTAGCAAAATTGAATAAGTGTTTACAAAACATTATATATTCAAAATGCCATTTGATAATTGTTATAAGATTGTGTACATAATATGAATAAATAAACTAAAATAACTTTGTGTATGTCTTGTGACAAAATCAATGGTTACTAATAATTTATTAGGATAATGCCATGTTTGACAATCCAAGTTTTGTTATCATAAATATATAGAAAGACTTTGCATGAATCTCCTATTGAATAAAAATGATCCTTTTATGTATTCATGATTGATGAAATTTATGATCTTTTCATTATTATTTTTGAAATTCATTTATTAAATACTCAATTTAGAACAACATTTTTCATTACAAATGTCATTGTTTGAGATAAATTTTAATAAATTTACAATATAAGAATTAGGGATTTCCTATTATATGGATTTAAAATATCTTTGTAACTTATGGAAGCCTGTATAATTATTATTGATATTGCAAAATAGGATAGAAGATGAAAATGTTGTCATAAAACAAGCACAACTTGATAGATAAAATGGTTGGTATGTTTTTTAAAACTCACTTAGTGATTGTTATTCCTTATGCAAATATGACCTACTAGAAGAAAATAATTCATCTTGTTTATTGCATAATTTATTGTACATGGATGTCATATTTATATTTATATATAATTTATTACTATAGTACTTTGGCATTTTTTACTTGACTTATATCATTTTTAATTTTTTTGTAATTACTCTTTTTTCGAAGAACAAAATTTTGAGAAGAAAAATACATAGTCTTTTGCAATATTAAAAAATATTTCACTCTTGACATGAAAATTTCAATATTCATTAATTATTCTAGAAACATGTGTTGAAGGTGTTTTTGTATTACATTACTCAATTTTTTAAAAACATCTTGAAAATATTATGAATTTATTAAATCATTTGTGTTTTCACATCCCATGAATATGTTGTAGGGGTTACAACATTCTTTCAATCTGTGTCATTAATTGAATTAAATGCACATAAAGATGAACAACTTGTTGGTAATAAAAGTATTACAAGAGGGAAAAATGAAAGCAAAAAAGGTGGCAAAAAAAAAAAAAACGAAAT
>Ga0209611_10005103_pt1 | contig 22203 bp, 14 predicted proteins | sample S1TSphgellanicum_3_FD_187693 | JGI IMG/M metagenome (GOLD analysis project Ga0209611, IMG submission 187693) | Host-associated microbial communities from peat moss isolated from Minnesota, USA - S1T2_Fc - Sphagnum magellanicum MG (SPAdes) (version 2) | ecosystem: Host-associated > Plants > Peat... | reverse complement strand
CCTCCCCCCCCCCACCCCCTTTTCAAAACAAAAAAACTAACCCCCCCTAAGCCTTCTCATTGGCGACATGAAATATCTATTTCCAAAAGAGTTAATCACCATTTTCAATCTGGACTTACCCCGATTATAAACTAGGGGTAGGGTAGAGGTGCCCATCACCAATCACTTTGGCAAATCTTTCTCAATTCTTCTCCATTTTGAGTGATTTAAAATGTTATGCCTTCTCAAGCTCTACAAATCATCTTGGAAATGCAAAGCCAAAAGAGCAATAAAAAAATATGTTTTTGAAATCATCATCTTAAGCTCTACAAATCATCTTCTACCTCTAAAGGCAACAAAATAATACTTAAGAATTTTCTGAGGGGATTGGAAATAGGCTATGAACTGTTTGGTCAATTTTTTTAAAAAAAACAACCCCCTACTTGGGGGGGTTGTAACTTTTTCACCTTCAACTCATTTTTGCCAATTTTTAATGCAATAGATGTGCCAAGAGGAGGGCTCCATCTACTCTTTGGACACCATAAACAATGGGGCCGTCCTACAAAAACGGTGAGCAAACCCTACCTTTGGTGATCGCTCATGGGCTGTTCTACCCTACTCATTTAGGCAAGATACCCATAAGTTTTTAAGTTGGGTGAAATGGGAATCAAAATTTTTTTTCCTATCAAAAGAAATGCAATGGAAAATTTTATTTATTTTAGCAAAATTTTGAACTTTTCTTTCATAACTTCAAATGATTAATTGAAGAAATTGCTGAAAACAAGTAATTCAAATATCAGAACAAATTGCCAAGTTCAAGTCGGTGGCCAAAAACATGTAAGGATGTTTTTATTATAAAACTATTTCATATTTTGTTAATAGTCAAATTTGGTTAAATGTGCTTGAGGATGATCATCACCTAGGTTACATCACAAATCGAGAAAAAAAAAATTGATTGCAAGGGAAATGTTTGAAGTGTGACACAACATGTAAAATTGAAGAATTCTTAATTTGAAAATTAATTGTAAAACATCAAATTTTTCTCTCATTTCATTCTTGTTAAATTCGATACACTTTGATGTTCACAATAATGTGTGAAAGGTCAAAATTGTGTCAACTCATCAAAGTTATCCATGAAGTCAGGCGATTAGGGGGCGAGAATGGCCGGCATAATAGGGCATCAAATGTATAACTGGGAATGAAATTTTACAAAACGAAATAATTGGGACACAAAATAGTTTTTCCATCAATTTTGGGTGGTAAACTGAGTTTCGTCCCCTCTTTCCTTTTTCCTTAGCGCCTCCACCGCTAGTACATATATTTTCACTGCTCTTAGCTGTACAATTACTATAATTAGTCTCGAACCTTGCGCATTAAATGCTGAGTTTCAGGGTTTCAAACTGAGATTTAATAAAATTTCCTTACTTTGCGGATACCACTGAAAGAGGGGATGAAACCAGACAATGACTTTATGGATGACTTTATCATGTGAAATGAATTTGTTAAAAAAATGCACTAAAGTCATCAGATCATAGGAACAGCTTTTTGGTTTCTTCTTTTCTATTTGAACCATCATCATTACCTATCCAGGTCAAGGATTGCCTGTCTTCCTTTTTTTTTCCTTCTTTTTTTAAGGGTTTTTTTTTGCTAACCTTTGTTGTTGAGCAATGAAGAGCTTTTTGGTTATTCTTTTCTTTCCCAAAAAATCACATTTTCAGGTCATAAATTGACTTTTTTTGGGGTTCTTTTCTGACTCTATTATCCTTAAAAGCTTCCACTTTCCCACCAATCCATATAGTGCATTAAGTTCTCAACCTATTGGGCACAAAAATAGAAGCTTGCTTGGTTAACATATTGATCCCCCACCCACTTACCTCTCCTCTCCCGAAAAAACCCTAAAATAACCAAACTGAATTCTCTCTAGATGACAAGCCAAGGAGAAAAAGGGAAATTACAATTTTTTCCATTGACTTGATTTTATGCCCATTAATATTTGGTATTTTGTCCCCATCTTTTTTTTTACACTATGACGCTTCATATTTGGGCTTGGGCCAAGTACGGTGTTGTGTTTGAGGGGATTTTGGTTTATTCCATTTATTTAATAATTTCTTTTTCCATTTTTGAGTGTTTAATCTAAGGTAAATTTTAAGAAATTAGATGAAAGATCATTACACATAATAAGCATCGATTAATTGGCGATAGTTGTCAAAGACCCAAGAGATAATTTGTGCCAATAAATTCATTTGAACCATGTTAATCCATTGTAGATGGTCTAGTCATGTGGTTGTAGTGGAAAAGTTAACATGCCTTTATACCAATTAAATAGTTTTAAAACAAAATGTAATGAGAAAAGAAGAGCAAGCGGAATGGAACTATATAACCCTAAACCCTAAACCAAAGGTCATAAACATTTGTTAGGAAAAAAACTTTTACAAAAATCTAAAGCATATCTTTACAATAAAATCCCAATTTTGTGTTTCATTAATTACTTCATGTGGAGGTTTTGTCAAACCATGTTTTTTCATGTTATGTGCTTTTAAACTAGCGTTGAAAACATTTTGGGTGCTCTCAAAACATGTTGATGACTTTTGGGTTTAGGTTTAGGGTTTATGACTTTATTGCATATTTGATGAGTAGTTGATTGTAATTAAAAACAAACATGAATGGATTTGGTTTCAACAACTAAGCTCAGCACCATTGAATGAAAGAAAAATAAAATTGAAATGGTTGATTAGAGGTGACCAACTACCAAGTCTAATGACAGAACTATGTGAAACCTATGATGTCATACCATCTTCAACCAGTGTTTTTTTTTTTCCTAAAATTATTATTTTAAAAAAATTGAAATCCAAAAAATTTGGCGAATTTTTTTTCCCCCAAAATTAGAAAATGTAGTATAATTTTCACTAGGAAAAATTTCCTATTTCTTCCCAATTTTTTTGCTTGAAAAATGGCAAAATTTCGACCCTGGTCCCATTTTCTTTTGCCCAAAGCTCTTCTCTTTCAGCCCATACACAATATTTAAATTTCCCAAAAAAGACATTTTTTTGGGCCTACCTGGCATTTAGGGATTGAATTAGTATATATATTCTTGTTGGAGGTGAATGGAGCGGTAATAATTTATTTTATTTTATTTTATTTTTTCAATCTTGTGATGTAGCCAAGGTGAGAATCATCCATAAACCAAATTAGCAAAAATGGCTAATAAAAATATATTAAAAGAAAAAAACTAAACATCATTATACATTTTTGGCTACCTACTTCAACCATGTATGTAAATATGATTATTTTAATATTTTTTATTTAAATTTTTTTTTGAGGTTTTCTTAACAAAAAGATAATTGAATTTGCAACCAAAAAATTCACAACAGTGAAATCTCGCACACAAAAAAAGATGCCATTTTCTTTAATTGGGTGGATCTTCTTATGTGTTGTGTGGGTATTTGATTTTGTTAATAACCTTCCATTCTAGTCTTTTTAAACTTTAAAAATCAATGAACCACCAGTTTTGGTTTTTGAAATTAAAATTAAAATTATTGAATTATTAAAATTAAAATTTATAAATTTATTATTAAAAAAAAGCCTCCCATAACAGTTTATTTCATAATCTCAAAGAACCGTGGGTTTTTGGTTGATTGTTTCCTTGTTTTCAATTTAATCCTTTGGAGGATGGTGGTCATATATATATATGTAAGAACCGTCTCTCCGAATGTCTGAGGATAGCAGCTATTAGGTTAAAGAACCGCCCTGATACCCGGAGGGGCTTGGTGTACATAAGAACCGTTTCTCTGAATGTCTGAGCATACCAGTTATTAGATTAAAGAACCGCCCTGATACCCGGAGGGGGGGCCATGGTGTGATACCAGCACAAGGTGGGGTATGTATGTATGTATGATAATGTCATGCCAATCTCATGCTGATAGTGTTATTATGTCAATTGTGGAGAAAGTATGTGGGTGTTGGCATCTGTGATGAATGGTGTGGTTGGGAAAATATATGCTACCTACCATTTCAAGGAAGCAAAGACAAACTCCAGAGCAGATATGATCTCTCTCCTGAACTCTCTCCTGGAAATGAGAACTTTTGTTGTGTACATGTGTGTGTTTGTGTGTGTGTGTGTGTATGTTTTTTTGTGTGTGTCAGAGAGTGTCATCAGAGTAATGAACAATCACAGAGCTAGCTAGCTAGCTAGCTCACCAAGGGTGTGATGCAAGCTAAGCTGAAGATTTAACTAACTTGATCAGGAGGAATCTGTGAGATTTTGTTCTCTATGGTGAGAGAGTACACTACAAGTCTCGGAGCTCTTTGGGCATTTCATGGTGTGTTCTTTTGAATCAACCTCGAATGTGTCAAGGAAAGTATTGTATATTAAGAGTTTTGTATGTTTGTTGAAATGGATTAATTATTCAACAAACATGTGTTGAAGTTGCCAATCTACTACTGTAATTCTCAAAAGATCATTGAGTAGGCCTAATAAGTTAAGCAAATGGCCACCGTCATTACCAAAACTCGTGAGCATCATCACCATAACTTGTGTGCACCATTCTTAGAACTAGTTGATGCCTTCACCATTTTTATTTTCTGCCATCACCAAAGCCAAGCTTTCCCAAACATCATTGCCTAAACTTGTGGGCACCATTGCTAGAGCTGGTTGACGTCTTCGCCTTGTTTGTTGAAGTGCCCTCATCACCAAAGCCTCACCTTGTTTGTATTGGCACTATCATTGCCCAACTTTGTGGAGCAACAAAGATGTTACTATTCTAAGCATTGATCTATCTCTCCCAATATTTATGGAGCATTGCCTTGTTCACAATCATTATTGTTGCCCAACTTTGCCAAATCCTAGCAACAATTATGTTGCTCCAAAGCTTTGAGCTTTGCAACTACACCTTGAGATTAGTTGTGTTGCTTTAAAACTTAACCCCAATGACGCCCCAAGCTAAGATTGTGATAAACTTGACATGTATTCTAGTATCACCAAGATTCTTCAATGGAAGCTACTAGACTACAACATGTATATGAAGCTCCATCTCCAAGAGGAAAGAAAATGATGTTTTACATCACTTCATGCAATAGATAGTAATATTTTCAACCATGTAGCTAGATTAAACAACTTCCATGACCCACATTTCAAAGAAAAGCCCTTGTTTTCATCATGATTGGGATGCTTAGTTTTTTCAACTTCTAATGTTCTATTCCAACAAAAACAAATCAAGTGCCTAATGACCTCTTAATATTTTAAATAGATCATTAATTTTGCATTGAATAAAAGTTTGAATTGAACTTTGAACCAAACATTCAATCAAAAACATATGAACAAATAAATTCTCATGACAACCTAGGAAGCCTACATTACAAGCTTGAAGTCCCATACAAATCACCAACATTTTAAACTTCCAATACAAAGCACATGATGCTAATAACATGTAACAATCTCAAGTTCCGAATGTTGTGAGAAAAAAAACTACAAGAACAGCGATTTCATAGTAGTGGCATGAGCTTCAAAGAAGTTTTCTTCTCATACACATGGCAAAACAAGACAAGTCTCCTTCAAAATGTGGAAATATATTTGCCATTGGGAATTATAAATTATATTACCAGTGTGGGGCAGGTATTTGATTCTTCTAATACCTGCCGGTTCTGGCTATTTCAAAAGACCTCAAAGAACCATCAAAGACCTGACAGTTTTTAAGCAAATATTTGATTTTCTTCAAAAGGAATTTGAAGCCAGGATTGTGTGTTATAATAATAATCAGGTATTTGATTTTTTGATAATCATGGTTTACATATTGAAAACAAGGTATTGGACTTTTGATAACCGTGATCATCAACTTTGATATCCGGATGTGTACCCATTGGGGCTTGGTGCAATTTCTGATGCTCAGCCCCACTGCTAATTACCCAGGTATTCTGAGGGGGAAGTAGGAAGGTTGTTTGTTAACTTTCAACTCAGGCATGATGGGTTTCCGATGGATGGTGCACTGGTGAGTGCTGGGTGGTAGGGTTTAGGATTTAGGGTTTAAAAGACCTAAACCCTAAAACCCTAATCAACAAGCTATAACACAAATATAACACAAATTGCAGTTAGTATTCATGGACAAAGATTGGCAGCGGTGGTGAGCACTTCAAAAAATGCTAGAGTCGGTTACAACAATAAAAGCGAAGGTCATAGATGTTGTTGGGAAGTGCAATTTACCACCATATGGTGCAAGGAATAATAATAACTTAGAAACAAGTGAGTGAGTGGTGGGGAGCTACAACAAGTCCTGCTAAAGAGTGAGAAGTTAGAACAAATGAAAACAACAACAATAACAACCAAAAATCGCCATTAATGTAGTAGAAGGGTAAATGCACCTACCCAATGCAGTTCTGTGCTCTGATGGGGTTGGGAGTTGGTGAGGAAGGACTTCTTGGTTGGGTAGAGTATATAGCACCCTCACTAACAACAGTTCTTCACTTAGAACTAACAAGTTCTCAAAGAACCTACCCTGAAGTACCCATTTTTTATTGGCCAATTCTTTAGTTCTTTTGAGGAAAAACTCACTAATTCTTTGCAAATTCTCAAAACCTGGGAAAAAAAAAAATTTAGTTTTTTCTTAAAATTTCATAACTGAGGTTGTTTGATTTTGAAGATTTTCCAAAATCCTGAAACTGGAGGTTATAACAAAATCAAAGAATTGCCCAACACTGGTTTTTGTTTAGATCAAAGGAACGGCCTAAACCCTAAACCCTAAACATTTTTTAAAAAAATTTGCCCACCAACATTAACAATGATGAAAAGAATGTGGAAACACATGCTAGTTTTTCCCCAATTGCCATGTTGGAGACATTGTATTTCCAAAAAAAATTAATTTATTTTTCATTGGGGTGACTTTTTTTAAAGGATCAAAACACATTTTACACTGAATTTATTTTTCTTTCATGTTTCTCTCCCCCCCCAACCCAAAAAAAAAATCATAAAATTGCCAAAAAAAAAAAAAAATCATCACCAAAAAAATAATAATTGCTACAGGATCTTCTGAGACCTTGTTTTTTATATAGTCTACTGACTGGGAATTATTGCCATTAAAATGTCGGTTGGGCTTCAAATGTTTACATAGTATCTAAGAAAAAATGTTGCAAAAAAAAAAGCTCTAATTAATTACTCAACACCCAAAAGTTCCAATCCAAATGGGTCAGAAGTCTGAGAGCAGCATTAATCCCTTCCTACCAATAAACACTCTAGTCAGTGCACATTCCCAAAATTGTTCAAATAAAGAGCCACAACAACCAAACTCCAGAGTGAACCAGAGTTGGTCAGAGTGAACCAGAGTCAAGCACCCCGCCCCACTGCCACCCAGCCAGCACCACCGTGTGGGATGAATGATATGTATAGACAAGTAAAATCCTTTTTCCCCCTTGTATTCATTCCTGTCCAACTACTAACCAACCATGGTGGTTAAGGATGTAACCAACAATCCAAATGCATTTACCTACCTACCTAGGTAAATGCCACCCAGTGCATTTCCTTCCCTAAACCCTAAACCACTTCTTCCATTGCCCTTTTAAGCCACCTCTTTCGCTTACCCTTTTCCTTTAGGTAGTTAACTACCTAGTGTGAAGTGGAAGTAGGAGGGTAATGTTGTAAGATTTTTTATTATTTTGATTTTTTTGGTTTTTTTTGGTTTTTTTTTTTTGTTTCGCAATTGTAAGTCATGACAAGTGATTTTTTCCCCAAAAAAAAACTGAGAGTAATTATTTGGATTTTTTTTCTAATGGAAAAGGACTAATTTTTCTGATTTTCTGGAATTTTTTTGGTCAAATTTTCGATATTAATCAATCAGGCGAGAATTCTTTTTCTCAAAAACCAATGTTGTAAGAAATTTTTTTTGGCAACTGACAGTTCTGACCAGTGAATTTTTTTCCCCAAAAAAATCTAGAAAAATATTAGCGAATTTTTTTTTCCTAATTTCTAAAGTTCACTAATTTTCCTAATTTTCTGGAATTTTTTTGCAAATTTTTCGATATTACAAACTCAGGCGAGAATATATATATTTATTTTATTTTAAATTTTTTCTTAATAAAAAAAACCCCAGTGGTTAACTCGTGTGAGAGGAGTCGTGACTCCTAAACCCTAAAAACCCTAAACCCCATTTCTTTTGAATATTTAAATAATTTGGTAAAAAAAAAAAATCCTGTTGATTTTTATGAGTAGCAGCAGGTACTACTAAGATACCCAAAAGTACTGGATTTTATTAAAAATGTCAACGAAAAACATTAATTCCCCAAAAAATCAGGATTTCAGGACACCTATGAAACCAGTCAACTGCTCTGGTCCTGACAAGTTCCTTGGAACCAGCAGCAAGCAAGCAAGCAGCCCACACAGTCACAGTCTACAGACAAACAAACAAACAAACAGGGACTATCGCATTGGATCCACCAACTGTTGGAAGTTTTGACCTTATTAGAACTGGTTTCAAGACCAGGTGAACTGGTTTCAAGATCAGGTGAACTGGTTTCAAGCTCAGGTGAACTGGTTTCAAGATCAGATGAACTGGTTTCAAGATCAGGTGAACTGGTTTCTTTGGTGAAAGTGTTTAAACTGTTTAGATTGGGAACGGATTGTTTTGTGATTTAAATAAGTTTTAGGCTCATGATAACATGTGCCCCCTCATACTTTCTTACATGTAAAGCCCAAAAGGTTGGGGTCCTTCCCAAAATGTGAGGATGGACTTGGCTACCACCTCATCTTAGACCCTTATTTTCACTACTACAAAATGTGAGTGCAGTTCATTAGTCCCCATTTATTAGACCAATGAATTCACTGCTTCTTCACTGGTCCCTATTCACTATAATCAATGAATTCACCCAAAATTCAATGAAATCACTTGGCGTACAGGGACACCTTTTGTTATAAATTTGCAAAGGTTTTCACCTTAAGGCTTACGCAAGTCTTAACATTAGATGTAAAATATTGGTAAAATATTTTTGGAACATGCAAAAGGTGCTACTCTAACTATTGCCCATAAAGCTTTAAGAAGATTTGTCAATGACAAAACAACTTCACAATTATGAACCCAAAAGAGATTAATTTGAGCATTGCACAATTTATATTCAATCTTGGGTGTGGTATATGTTCATGTAACGTAAAGCATATACAACAACATGTGGTCTAGTGGCCTCGACCATTTGAGTTCAACAACTTTGAGACCTTTAGCTAAAACCTAAGATCAACGAGATGTATTTGGTTCAAAGTTTTTTAAGGAGCAAAAAGCCTTTAAAACCAAAAGGCGTTGTAGATTGGAGTGAAGAAAAAAATTGCAAAAAATTGTTTATTGATGCAATTTAACATATGCAAATTACATATCAGTCTAACAATATTGGCATTCAACAAATTCTTGAGTTGAGTATTGATTGATCAAGATTGCCTCAAAATAGTTCATCACAATTCAAAAAACCATTTTTTTCATTTTTTGTATTAATATTAATTAATGATCCCAAAGTTAAATTAATTAAAAAAAATTTGCAAGATATTGTTCAATAAGTTCTTGATACCAATTATACAATTAACCTGGGTTAATTACTTGAAATTGCACTTGACATGAAGAGATTTTTTACTCAAAAACTCAAACCCAATAAACCTTTCATAACTAAATAGTTGTTTGAATTAGTTGTAGCTTCTGTACTTATAGATCATCAAATGGCAATCATTAACGTTCAAATATATAAAAATATAATAGAGGATGTTTTACTAAGTAGAGGTTCTAGAATGAATATTATTATAGAAAAGTTAAAGGCTTATTTAGGATTACTTAAACCTCAACTTGCACCCTACAATCTATAGATGATTGAACAAATGTTCATTAAGCTTTTACAGTTGATTCAAGATCTATGAATACTTGTTCATGGTATTCCATACAATGTCACTTATATTGTTACGCATAATAATGTATTGAATTTCTTCCTATTTTATGTTACTTAGTAGACCATAGCTAAGAGATGCAAAAGTCTCACATGATTGGGGTAGTAATATTGTAACTATCCTAAGGAGGGAATGGCACTTTGAAAACAATAGTTGTTACTAAACGTCTTAATAATCAAACCAAAAGCCCAAAGGTTCCTTTGTGTTATGATTTCCAAAATAGAATTACCAATGTAGAAAAGGATATTGTTTTTGATACAAAGGTAGAGTTGTTATTGATCGATACCATAGTCTTACTCATCATTCCTTCATCAAAAAGTAGTCATGAAATTATAAGTAGTGCAAAAGCGAAGCCTATTGATATTGATAGTAGTTCAACATCCCAATATGAGGATTTTCTAAAATCCATAGACCAATTTATTTTAAAACATTTTACAATCTTGCAATTGGTGGAATGCCAATTGATGAAACATTAGCCAAAATGCAAATATAACAATTACAAATTTCTAGTTTGATAATCACTAAAGAAAAATAGTTGATCAAAATCAATTTGGGGACTTTGGAAAACCCATAATATGTGAAAATCAACTCAACATTCAAACTTAAACAATCTTAGGTGTTTACAACATTATTGTAGGAATTTAAGGATATATTTACATGGACCTATATATAAAGATTTGAAGGATATTCCACCATAGATTGTTCAACACCACATATAATTTGATACATTAGTTCCATTGGCCCATTAGGTTAAATACAAGTTGAATCCAAACTATGTTATTATTGTCAAACATGATAAATTGACAATTTATTGCATGATCTATTGATCATGTGGAAGAAGTTATGTGGTTGTCACCCATTGTAGTAGTTCCCAAGAAAAATGGCAAGTTACAAATATGTGTTGATTTTTGTAAGCTAAATGATACAACTAAAAAGAATTCATATCTTTTACTTTTCATAGATGAAGTATTTAACATTGTTGCAAGTCACGAAACCTATTCATTTTTTGATGATTTTTCATGATATTATCAAATATTAATAGCACTAAAGATTGGTACAATACTATTTTTATTATTGATTGGGAAGCTTTTTCGTGGGTTGTTATGCCTTTTAGAGTTAACAAGGGACCACCAATTTATCAGCAAATAATCAATAAGGCATTTCGAAATTATATTGATTTATTTATGAAGATTTTTCTTGATGATTTTTGTATGTTTAACAATATGAATATGAATATGGAAAATTTATGATTATATTTTTTGAAATGTTGAGAGTTTGGCATTAACTTGAATCTAAATAAATGTGTTTTTGTGGTGTTTTTAGGAGTAATCTTGGGATTTATTGTATCACAAGACATTGATTCAAGGAAAATATAGGTTATCATCAATATGCCAATACCTATTACTCTAGCACAAATACATGTTTTCAATGGTATGGTGCAATATACTACTCTTCTTTAATAACCTATGGGTCAATTCATAGGTAATTGGTAATTATTTTCAAACTATGCCACAAAATGGGTGGAAATGAAAGTTTTATGAACAAACACCATTGCAATTAAAACAATTGATGTCCAATGATAATCATTACCATTTAAGGCACATGTTTCATCAATGATGTTGTTCAGTATTCAATCAATTGTTTCCTAATGCATCATATGAGTTATATTATATTACTTTTAGGGTAATCGTAAGGTATAATCTGTTGATAAAATGACTAGTACATCATTAACCAAAGTGGTTAATGAAAAATGATTTGATTGGGTTGAACATCTATCAATTGTTCTATTGTCTTATCATATTGCAATTTAAGGTTGCCACATGGCGAATGCCTATTCAATTGGTTTATGGATTATATCCATTTTTTAAAAAATCAAATATATTTTATTGACAAAAATCCAAAAAAATACAAATTCAAACACTATTAAAATATTTACTAATATAATTACTGAGCTTGAAAGACTTCAAGAGAATTGATTAAAAGTACATGAAACTCAAGTTGCAAATAAGTGGAATCAATTTTTGTGACTTCAACAACATCATTGTGAAAAATAGTTCAAATTTGAACATATGTGTTATGATTTCCAAAAGCAGTCAATGCACATATTAAGAAGTTTAAGATGCAATGGCTTTGTCCTTGCCAAATTCAATATTGTTTATTGAAAAACATTTTTTTATTGGTAGATGTGTTAGATAAATTTGATATGAACTTGATCTTGGTCGATGTTAACAAATTAAAGCCATATCAATATGTAAAACAACCTATTGACTGAAGTACCAAAATTTACAATTTTTGTGAATTTCATTCAACTTGTAAATCCACAATTTTTTCCTATGACTAATTATATTTATACTTTGTTATTAGGATAAAAAATCTCTATGAAATTTATTCAACCTATATATTCACAAAATTTTCCTATGTTAACATTATTTATACTACATTATCAATAAATCAACCAATATTTTCATTCATTATTAATGGAGTTTTTTTTTGTTACCTTTTTGTAATTATATAAAAATGGTTACATATTTTCATTATGACACCCTAACCTTAATTTGGTTAGTATTGTTGTTGTTGTTATTCTCAAGAAAATAATTGTAATTCTTTCATATGCCAAAGCAAATGGCGTCAAAATGAAACAAGCAACTAAATGGTGTTGTGCAACTTACCACATCATAAGAAGACCAATCCCATGGATGCGAAGGAAATCTAGAAAATCATGTAATGGATTATTATCGGACTTGTGGAATTTCAAGGGGCCAAGATTGTTGGTTCTGAAGGATTTTTCCAAGTTCGATGGACTAATTTGAGAATTCCACTCCTTGAAAATTTTCTTTGAACATGGACTCAACACCAAGATGAATGTATCCAACTGAATGTTGAAGATAAAACATTTTCATTGAGCAACAACTTTTCCATGAGATGTTTCAAGTGTCAAATTGGGGAGAAGTTGGTCCACCAACAACAAGCAAAATAATTGTTTTGAGTTTGTAGATGTGTATGTTGACATCAAACAATGGGTTGTCATAAACATGCAAGAATTTTATCAATCAATTTTTTTTACACTTTTGCAAGTGATGTTAATAGGACAAGATCACTTACTTCAACAATGAAATTGTTGTAACTTTCACAAACACATATTGTGATATTTTGGTAAATTAGTGTTTTATTATGTTTAGCTAACTCAATGTAAAGTTGGAATGATGGATCAAACATCAAAAGAAGATCAATTAATGCGCATGACACAAAGAAAATCAATATGTCTTATGTAAGATTAAATCGTCAATATTTTGTTTCAAAAAAGGTTTTTGTTGGACATCAAAATCATTAAACATATTGATAAAGGTGTTGAACAATTAGAACTTGATGGACTCAAGTATGGAGTTTGTACATGAGGAAAGTTCTGAAACCCATTATGATTTGGAAGATGACATGGAGGAGGATGTGTAGGAAGTTACAATGAATCATATCATTAAAAAAACAAGGCCTCCAATTGTTAAAGCATAGATGTCACCGTTGGTTAAACAAGTATTGACAAGTGGACTTCAAGCTTGCTATCAAAACAATTTTACCAAAGGTTCCACCTTAAGTGCTTTTTGTAAGTGTGTGTAATCAAATTGTGTCAAATATAGTCCACATGTCCAAAATGGCATTGTTTCACAAATCACCATAATTCCATAATGGGTACCCAAGAATATAAAAGTTGACACTTGTAAATTTTTAGGGGTCTATGATTTTATTGCCAAATTTGGTTACTTACTTAGCCTACCTACCTATCTACTTACCTATGTTTATTTACACATCTAACCTATTTATGGACTTATGTATATATTTAATTTTATTACCTACTTATTTGGCTAGCTAAATAAGTAATAGGTAGTGTAGGTAAGTTAAAGTAAGGTAGGGTAATTAGGCCACATACATGTTTATATTTATTTACATATATATTATTCTATTTAGGCTTAGATTTATGTTAAGCTAGGTAGGTAGACAAGTTAGATAATAGGTAGTAAGAAGATAGGCTAAGTAGTCTCGATGAATAGGTAAGTTACCTTTGTACAAGACAAAGCATGTGAAATAATATTGAAGTGTTTCCCTTTTGTTAAATTTATCCCATATCCCTTATGAACAAGTTGAACTTTGTAAACCATACAACTTGATGAAAGAAAAGACTACACTTAGTACATCCATTAGAAATATTCAAATTGCAAGTACCAATTGAGATAAACCAATCCAAAAATGCATATGACCAACAAATTACATAAGATCCTACCTATACTTACCTACTTACCTACCTAGGCTTTTAGCTTAAGCTTATAGACTACATGGGCCTATGCCATCCACAATTGGATACTTGATATTTTAGGTTTCAATGGGTAAAATTACACAATCTAATGTTTTTGGGATCATCCTCGTGGCTCCATTGCAGATATCCATGTCTCTACCTAGTAAGTTGTCAACATAGTTCATCCACTTTGTCATCTTCTTACGCACCCAATACACTAAGTGGTCTGGCAGCATAAAACAACTTTTCAACAACAAAAAAGCTCACAATTCTGACAAATTGTTGTATATCTGATATTCGCAGAAATGAAAATCATTTCATAGTTTGAGTGGCTACCAATAACATGAAATATGGGCAACAAGGTGCGAAGAGACCAAGGCACACAGATGCAGATGCTCCCACATGTTCCTTCATTCTAAGACTCATCACGGCAGCACACTGTTTAACACAAAACAGTTCTTATAAAATATCCACAATAGAGACCTGTTGTTGGTGCCCACTTGAAACAGTTCCAGAATCCAGCAGTAATCAGATAGAGTACCACTTCTTCTTGCACTCTCAACTAGCAATTGTGTAGAGAAAGTTGTACAAAATGGGTAATTGGTAGTGTCATCTGCGAGACAAAGTCAAGAAAACCTACAACAATATCATGACTGAAAATCAAAACACACCATCTCTGGCATCATGTGGAAGCTCAAGCAGTATCATTCACCCTGTTTTCATCTCGCATAACCTTTTGGTTCAGATCCTGAAACACAAGCTCAAGATAATTAGAAACACACTACAGAAAGATCATTAGATTTACTACCTAAAATGAAAAATGAATCCCTCATTCCAAACACCATCTGGTATGATCAGAATGACAGAAAGAAACATCCACCATTTGCAAAGTATTCAATAGACAATTATTGAACTCCCTTCTTCTCAATATATTGCTTTGAAAAGATATGCAACTACTGACTGGCACCAGAAAGGAAAATCCTAACCTCACCAGAGAGAATCAATGAATCACATAGGCATTTTTACAGACTCTGATCCCCCCTCACATCAGATGAACAAACAGGACCACAGCAGACCCATCAACTTGACCAAAGAGGACGAACACTACTCCTGAAGACACCAAGAGGCAAAACAAAACTCCAACACTGGAGACTGCTGTTGTAGCTCCTGGCCATCAAAGATTTTGACAAAGTTGTGAAGTGACAATGTCAACAGCTACAATGCCCTTAGCTATGAAATCTACTTGTTGTTTAGTCCTCATCAAGTGTTCTGACACAAGCACTAGACTCACATACAAAACTTTCATATCATAGTGATAATACTGAGCATCAGATCTGATGATGCATCCTCAGTTTGGGTCCTTGACCCGACTCTTCATCTTCCCAGATGGAGTTGATATCCTACTTGTGCTGGATTCCATAGAGCATATAGATCTGTTTAACACAATGGAGAATATGTTTTCCATACCTGGAAGTGCATTATTAGCTGCACAACTGAAGTAGAAGTAACCCATTTTCTGAAAGGAGTGCGCTTTTCGTTGTGGGTGTGCGCAAGAATATTTTCAGCTCAGGATGTGAACCATCATCAACTCTTCAAGGGTGCAAGAATGTTGGGTTGAATGTCAAGGAGAAACTTCTTGCCCATGCGAGCGATGGTTGGAGGGCTTGGAAACTCTGCAATCACCTTGCCTTGACTGTTCAAGGCTCGAGGCCAACTGCTGTTGGAATGCCGAGTTGCAATGATCTTCCTTGCACTGCATCCATGCTTGCATCCGAGAGTAAACAATGCTGACCATCTCACTTGAAAATCCACCAGCCTACGTACCTTCACAAAATTGTCACAGCAGCGATAGTAACTGAGGAGTCCATGAGCTAGGGCTGAGAAATACACAACAATCATCTCGTCCGAGGATTTGAGCATGGAAGTTAGCACAATAGGTAGAGCTTTCTTTGGCTGCAGAATCCCTTTCTTGCTCAGCTGTTCTCTGATGAGCTCTATGGGAGCCAGAAACTGCAATGGTATGCCTCCATGGATCCTTGCCCTCTCTGTTGCATGAGGGTTTTGTACAGACCTTTTCACTATCATCTCCTTGCTTACTGTTTCATCATCCTTCTCCTTGAGAAAATTGTTGAGAAGCAGAGCAAGATGCTTGTGAGCTCGGAGGATCTCACCTGGAATGTCAATTGCAGGATGGTAAAGAAAGATCTCTTCCTCTTTGGCTAGCAATCTCTGCAGGGATTCCTTGGTTTTGAGTTTGTCACATTCTTCAAAGACAAACGGGCTGGTGCTTTGAGGTTGAGACTGTTGGTACATGGCTTGCTCTGCTGCTTGCCAGGAAGGGTATCTACTCTTTGTCTTCTTCACAGCAAACTCCCAAGCACGTCTGCTCATGTCCTTCAACTGGTTGTGCCAAGCTTCCGTTCGAATCTCTGCCAGGTTCCGGTTTCGCGCTTTGCTTCGACGCCGTTTCTCCAGCTCCTGAGAGTAGCGTCTGGAAGACTTCGTCTCCAGAAACCCTGCTACTCTGGTTCCCAGGAAGAGCACCGACCCAGCTTGAATGTGTACATGGGAAGCGGCAACGATCTCCAGGTGAAGCTCATGCTTCATAAAGTATGCGATTCTGGCTTTCATCTTCTCCACCTCTCTTCTGGATCCTGCCATACCCATCAGAAACTCCTTCCCATGGCGCACATATTGGAGCCTCCTGGGAGCCGCGACATCCTCATTGTTCTTGTACGTCTCAGTGTAAGAATCATAGGGGATGATGCGAGGCAGCAATGGCCAAGCCTCTCCTCCTCCAGCGATACTTGCCTGCGTTCTTCTTGCAATGTATCTGTGCAGCAGCATCTTTGATGGGTGGGCGTGGGATTCTTCTTAGCTCGCAGCTCGCAGGTCATTGCCACTGCTATGGATCTCCTCCTTTTTCTTGTGGCGCTGCCGATCCTCGCTCGATCTCTCTGCGACTCCACAAAAACTTTCAGCTTTCCGGTGCTCAAGGATTAGGGGTTTGGTTTTCTTCCTCGCAGGCTGGTGCTTTAGGTTTTGCTCTTGTTCTCCTCCTGTTGCGAAGTTTTTCCGCTAGCGTCTCTCCTCTTTCTGAAGCTTCTTCTGCTTCCCTCTCTTTGTCTCTCTCCCTCTCTCTCTTACAATGCAGCTGAATTGCTGCTGTAGCCATGGCCTGCACACATACCAAGCAGTAGGGATATGGAAGAAAACGCACACGCAACTACTGTCTTGCTATTCTTCTTCTTCTTCTGCTTCCAGACTCATACGGGGGTTCTCCACCAAGTGGTGGCGGGGAGGAGGAGTCGCCGCACCACGAGCTCTTTGCAGCAGCAGCAGCAGCTCTTTGATGATTGCTGCTGCAGATGGTGAAAAGGAAGGGACCAACGATATGCTCACAAGGGAGGAGAAGAAGACAAGGAAAGAAGGGATGGAAGAGAAAGAAGGACCTCTTCATGTGGCAGTTCTGTTGAAGGAAGTTGTAGCTCAGTTTGAAGGTCGCCACATCCGCTCCTTTGTGGATTGTACTTTGGGTGCAGGAGGTCATGCTTCTGCTGTAAGCGTTCCAAAATCCCCAAAACTCGATAGAAATCTCTTGTGTCTTTTGAAGATCTTGCTGGAGCTGTGTGATTTTCAATCATCATCATCATCAGTGTAAGACTTTGTTCCAGTGAAGAATCCATGCTTCAGCAGGAGCAGCAGAAATGAAGGAAGAAATACTCTGACATCATCTTTCAATCATACGTGTTTAGGGTTTCAGATTTGTGTTGTCGGGTTTTCCCAGTCTCCAGTTGCACATGTCAGATTGGAGATCTGGAAATGTTGCAAGGCTTGAGAAACATAAAGCACATGTTGCTCATCATCTTTGGATTTGCTTTTGGGAGACAAAATAAATGCTTGTTGGTTTTGTTTCTGCTGGAGGTGCCCCACAAACCTTGATCACAAGCATGTTTGCCAATGGTAAGTCAGTAGAGACACAGACACAGGGACTGTTTGTAAAGGGGACAGAGATGGATCACATCATGCAGATCATTGAAGCGCACCCAGAGTTGCACACATTCATTGGGCTTGATGTGGACCCAGTGGCACATGAGGAAGCAAGATCACGACTGGAAGCAACAAGCACATCAACTCTCATGCAGCTTAATCTTGTGCGCACAAACTTCCGCAACTTTCAGAAGGTGCTGAGAGATGTGGATGCAAGATTGGCACAAGAGGGTGTTGATGGAGTTCTCATGGATTTGGGCATGTCTTCAATGCAGGTAAAAACATCAATGTGTTTTTATACTGTGTGAAATTCTGGCAAGCTCAAGGATTTTATGGCATTTTTAGTTGATGGAGAATCTTGAATCCAATATTCTTTTGCAAAGAATTAGAATGCACTCTTGAGATGTGTTCTTCACATCTGTGTGTGTGAGAGCTGCAGTCCTAGCATGCATAAGACAAAAGAGTTTTGCTTGGAGGTTTGCTTTTGTGGTAGATTCAATGAAGCTGAAAATGGTCAAAACTACAGCTCTTTGATATCCATGCATGGGAGCTGCATTGATAACATGTGAAGTACACAAGAGTTTGCTTCAAGAATTGCTTTGCAATATGGTTCAATGAAGTGGATAGATGGGCAAAACAGGTTTCTTTTGGGTCACACATTTTGCTTCTTGCTGGAAGAAGACATACTTGCCTTCTGATCTTGCACTAAGGTATATCCTAGGACATGGTGTTTTTTGTCTCCATTTGGTGAACTTATCTCCTTGATGGAGGTGAATTACAGGTGAACATTGCTGAGAGAGGCTTTAGCTTTTTGCGAGATGGCCCAGCTGACATGCGCATGGATCCTTCGGTAAGGACCATTCTTCCCTTCACCATGCAGGCCATCCCCACTTATGGCGTAAGGTGTTCTGATGATTCCTCGGAAAGCTTGCTGTTTGATGCCTCAGCTGGACATCAGCATGTTGTCAATGCTTTAGTTATCGTGATGGAATTGCAGGCAAGTTTAAGGGCAGATGAGATACTGAACAAGTGGTCAGAACTAGAAGTGGGTCGCATTCTGCGTGAATATGGGGAGGAGAGACGGTGGCGTCAATTAGCACGCAAAATTGTGGAAGCACGGTTAGCAGGTGGAATACAAACAACTTCACAACTAGTAGGAGTCATTGGAGGCAGCAAATTTAGTTCAAATTCTTCTGGTAAGAAGATTCTTTATCCATCTATCTTCTTTCTTTCTCAGTCAAACAGATGCACTGGAACTAGAGAAAAATGATTCACATTCTAGAGTCTAGCACAAGCTCAGTGAGAAAAGTATATACAACTTTACAAGTTGCAGTTCAAGCTTTGCAGGGAAACAGGGAAGGATGAAGGGTCTACATCCAGCAACACGCACATTTCAGGCCTTGCGAATTGCTGTGAATGATGAGCTTAGATCATTAGAAGTGGCACTGTCTGAGGCATTTGCAAGCTTAGCCCCAAAGGGGCGCCTTGCTGTTATCTCATTCCACAGCCTAGAAGACCGCATTGTGAAACACTTCTTTCTCAAAGCCGCAGGCCTGAGCAAGTCACTTGATGAAGAAGGGGATGCACATGATAACAATACTGACTTTTTCCCAGCCCTGGAGTATGTCCATATTCCAGGGGAAACGAGACACAGTAAGTACAGAAGGAAAAAGGGGCTTGAAACAGGTTCTGGTGGTGGTGCATATCTTGGGGATAGGAATGTCCTTGAAGGGAAAACTGGGGTGATTCTGACCAAGAGACCTGTTGTTGCCACTTCTGATGAAATTAACACAAATCCCAGAAGCAGAAGTGCCAAGCTGCGGGTGATTGAGAAATTGTGAAGGTAAAAACTATCATCATCACATGCCACTTTCATTAGTGCTCTTCCTAACAAGGAGAGAGAGCCATAAACATTTCTATGTCCCTCTTTTAACGTATGTGTCGTGTGAAGTTGCACTTCAAAATCATCATGGGACAACATCTGTCATCCTCAAGGCTGCCTAGTGATGATAGACTGCCAGCTCAAAAACTTGAAGCTGTCTTGGAGTCAGAACCTGTTCCACAGAATTTGTTGTTTTTTGCAATCCTACTAGCCTGGCAACTAAAACTAGAACAAGACATGGAATTGAGAGTTGGGAGCAATGCCAAGGCATGACATGATACAAGCATAATTTGAAGGCCAGTTGACAGTGTGTGAGAGAGCAAGGGAGGAACCCCAACACTCTCAAGTGCATACATCATTTTTGTAGATCCAGTGACTTGTCATCAGATTTTTGAGCGACCAAAGTCTTGGGATGAATTCAAGACATTTTCCTCAGCAAGTGGACTGCATTTAAAAGAAGGTCTTTCCCTTATCCTGCTTTTCATTCTTCACAGTTTGAGGGGTACTTGGTCTTCATTGGTGTAGTGAGTTTCCAAGCTCATAAGCTTTACTACGATTGATCAAACTCAAGGTAGTTGAATAGAGATAAAAATTTGAAACTTGGAACACCTGAATTTCAGGCATATAATGGCATCAGTTATCAAGGTCTATTGAGTGCTAGCAAACATCATGATTGAGTCTCAGCATTGCTTCCAGAAATATGTGACAGAAACTCAAGATGCAGATTATGTCTAATGGTTAGCACAAAGTTGTCGGCAGATAATTGTATGCTTACTTACGTCTGTCATTGGGAGCTGATGAAGTTAGTGAGTAGTCATGGCAGCTCAACATTGTTATTTGTGATGGAGGTGATGGTTTGACACTTATGAACAACTCTCATATGGTTACAACCCAACAGTCGTGGTTTTTCTGGTGAAGAATTTACATATCCTGGGACAAAAATGTTGGGAACAAGTAAAAGCCAGGTATCACAGGAGTTTAAAAAGAAAACTCAACAGCAGTTTTGTTCACTGTGTAAAGCCCCAGTCCTAGAGCTTTACACCTACACAAAATGCCAAATAGAGGAAAACTGGTACAACTTATACTATGATTTCAACAAAAGTACCAACCTAAAAAATTAGTGAGTTTTTTGGAGCTGGCAATTGCAAAATACAAAAAGAACAATTGGTACTACGTATTGCCAAGAAACATGACTCTTTTGTCTTTCACACATCACTTCTGATATGTTAGTTAAAATCATAAGCCAAAAAGGATTATCCCCTTAATCATTGACCTATCTATGTAATGAAAAAACAAATGTGGAGTGGAAAGAATAAGCTCTACCCTTCAGAAAGTCAATCACCATCTACTATTGGGCATTCTTCACTTCAAAGCAAATTTGCAAAAAAACTACACACACACACACACACACACAAAACAAGAGTGGATACTTAGCTTCCAAAATCAATGCCTCCTTATAGTTGAGCCACTCCCATGCTCCACAGCTTGCATCGTTTTCCTCCACTCAACAAAAAAACAACAAACATTATACTAAACTTTCACATAGAATTAATAGTGAGCTTATCACCACCTCAAAATTTCCTTTCAAAAACCTTTTTGTGAATGACAAGACGACAAAAAAAACAAACGATTTTCTGCAATATGAATCAGATGAGCACATCTAAACCTAACATCTCTCATCAATAATTTTCAGTCACACCTGTTCATTTGGCAGAAAGGAACATTCAGATGGTTTAGATGGTTCTCACACTTCTTCAATAAAAAATTGGAATAAGTCTAGGGTTTAGGTTTTAAGGTAAATGCTAGGTTCTAGGTTGCGCCTCGACTATATTCGGTAGTCCGGCTCCTCTCCCTTACCTAATACGTAACTTGCCCTCCACTTATGTAAACAATCCAGGAGCAGGTCTTTGTGGCGGTGAGAAAGTGTCCAAACCCAACAGCAGCCCTAAAAGTGGCGAGGACACTGGAGATTTTTCATTGTGTCAGTTCTTGTTCGCGTCTTATGCCTCCTCATTCTCTCGCATGCTTTTTTAGATTCGTACTAGTCTGTGAACCCATTTTGCTTGCAAAATGATCAAATAAGCAAAAGACTAAAGTGTTATGTATCAAAGTCCATTTTGTCCACTTCTACCCATCAATTATTTTTAAAAATCAAATGTGCCCCAA
>Ga0209611_10005102_pt1 | contig 22209 bp, 18 predicted proteins | sample S1TSphgellanicum_3_FD_187693 | JGI IMG/M metagenome (GOLD analysis project Ga0209611, IMG submission 187693) | Host-associated microbial communities from peat moss isolated from Minnesota, USA - S1T2_Fc - Sphagnum magellanicum MG (SPAdes) (version 2) | ecosystem: Host-associated > Plants > Peat... | reverse complement strand
TAGAACTTGCTTTTTGACCTATAAGTGCTCTTGATTGACTTATGATGTGCTGATGATTGACAACAAGGTAGACCACCAGCCATTCCAAGGAAGAAAATACTAGGAAGTGGCAAACCCACCACCCATTTCTAGGGTTTTTTTTGTTTCTTAAAATTGCTCAAGTAGGTCTACTGGTGAGCACCCTAGCCTTCATTAGCATTAAATGGCGACTACCCTAAGTGGGCTGTAACATTTTTTTAATAAAAAGTTCTGCTACAAGTGGTGACCTAGGAAATGCTTTGGTGGTCTCCTTGATGTGGTTAATTTTAATTATTTTTATTTCGAAATATGATCCCAAAAAAATCCCTAACATCACAAAATTTTCTGTTTTTTTTTTTCTTTCATTTTCTGAAAAAAAATTCGCCAACCAACCAAAAAAAACAAAAAAAAACATTGCCCATCTCACCTAGAAAAATACCTCAAAAAGTACCGGAACTGAACACGCAAAGCACCACCCATCCCACCTATAGGCGAATACCTTGAAGAGTACCGGAGCGGCCAAACCATCATCACCTGTCACCCCACCTAAGAAAATGCCTACAAAAGTGCGGGAACTGGTAATTCCCACATAAGAAAACCCCTACAAAAGTACCCGGTTCACTGGAAAAACCCACCCATAATCCCTCCTGGAAATTAAGAAAATACCTTAAAAAAACTGGAACTGGGAGACCACCAGCCATTCCACATAAAAATTATAAATTAAAAAAATAAAATAAAAATAAAAAAAATATAAAAGTTCAGGGGAAACTGGCAGAGCATCACCCATATTTTCGCAGTAATTAGAAACACCAAAACCGGTTACCTACAACATGCACACACGAAGAGTCCCCCAATAAAAAAATAGTAAGGACAACTGGGTGTCACTCGATGTGGCGATTAGTGCCGGAAGAACGGCCTGCCAGGAAGTGGGGAATGGTGACATGAGGACTGGGGAGTTGCATGTGGGACATGACGAGTTGCTTTGCTTGTTCGACAGGCAGCCACGGCCCCCCATAAGCGTGGCGTCCTGCCGGACCTCCCGTTTGGTTCAGCAGATCTTTTCGGGTGGGTTGTCCCGCGCGAAGCGCGTTGTCTGAACCGTCGTCTCCGTTGCTCCTCCTCTTGTAGGCCGTTCCGATGGCGCGTTCTTCGTCTCTTTGACTGTCGTCGCCAGAGAGGGGAAGGGGGGAAAGAGTTTCCGGGTCGCGGCGTGCCTTTTGCGTCGTCTCCATTTTTCTCACTTGTTTTTATTATGCCAATGCCTTGTTGTTTTATACAGGTTCAACGTTTGAGCAGCATCATCGACATCTCGTCTTCTTTTCCATTGCTGCTGCTGTCTTCCAGAACTTTGGCTCCCATGCGTTTTTCTTCTCTTACTACTCAGGATCGATGCAGTAGTTGCTGCTTCTTTCTGCTGCAGTATTTCGAGCATCACAGTAGTGGTGGCAGAGCAGATCAGCTTGAGTTGTTGTTGTTGGCTTCGGGTGTAATTCTGTTGCATGAGTGTTGTTGGAAGCAAAGCAGTTCTCCTCCTCGTGATCAGTTGAATGCACAACTTGTGAACACTAAAACGACACCTTCTTCTTCTTCTTCTTTGTTGCAAATTTGAGCAAGAGAAGTGATCAAAAAGCTGTGTGCAATTCTTTTTGGGGGGGTTCAACAACAGGAAGTTCGCTAGAAGAGGATTTCCAGCTGAGCCGAAGAACTTACTCACTCATCATCCATTCAGGAAAGAATGGATTCTTCTTGGAAGGGATTTGTAGAGGGAGGCTTGGCCGCCACGATCGCCGGTTGTGCGACACACCCGTTGGATCTCATCAAAGTGCGGATGCAGTTACAAGGGGAGGTGCAGATGGCCACGGCACAGCCACTGCCTGCGTCGCTCTCTTGGGCACTCGACGGTGGTAGATCTCGTGTCACTGCTGCAGCAGTAATCTCTGCTCGACCCAACAGCAACCCATTGAGCGTAGTAACGAGTCTTGTGCAGTCGGAAGGGGTGCGGGGATTGTATTCCGGAGTATCGGCGACGATCCTCCGGCAGTTACTCTACTCCTCCACGCGGATGGGTTTATACGAGTACCTCAAGAACGCGTGGCGGCGGGAAGAAGAAGGAAGCGGAGGACTCTCGTTGAGCAAGAAAGTCACGGCGGCGCTGGTTTCGGGTGCCGTGGGTGCGGCAGTGGGCAATCCGGCAGATTTGGCCATGGTACGAATGCAGGCAGACGGAAGGCTACCCATGTCGGAGAGAAGGAACTACACCGGAGTGGGAAACGCTTTGATGCGCATGGTGAGACAAGATGGCCTGTTGTCGCTCTGGACAGGTGCAGCTCCCACCATCACACGCGCAATGCTAGTCACGGCTGCCCAGCTTGCCAGTTACGACCAGATCAAGGACACCATCACCCAACACCACTTGGCTCCCGAAGGCTTTGCAACTCAGGTGCTCTCCAGCTGTGGAGCTGGCTTGTTGGCTGCTGTGGCATCAAACCCTATTGACGTGGTGAAAACCAGAGTAATGAACATGAAAGTAGTGGAAGCTGCCGCTGCTGGTCATGGTGGTGAGACAGCAACAACAGCAGCAGCAGGAGGAACACTGGCACCTCCTCCTTACAAGGGTGCATTGGACTGTGCTATCAAGACTGTGCGCGCAGAGGGTCCAATGGCTTTGTACAAGGGCTTTGTACCCACTGTCACTCGCCAAGGCCCCTTCGCCATCGTCATGTTCTTGTCCTTGGAGCAAATCAGAAAAGTTTTTGAGAACCTTTGAGGAGTGATGAGGGAGGAGGAGGAGGTACCACTACCCTATGCAAAGCCCCCTCAACAATTTTGAGTCTATCTATGTATGTATCAACCCAAACCCTAAAATCCTAGACCCTAAACCCTGTTGTTCTGAAGATCCCCCAACTCTTTCTATGGCTTTAGAATAAAATCCTTTGACCCTAAACCCTAAAATATGGCAGTTTAGATCCCCTTAACCATACTCTAAAGACCCCTAAACTATGGCTTTTGATGATCCCCTGAACCATATTCTGAAGATGCCAAAACTATGACATTAGGTAGATCTCTTCTTGTCTTGTTCAGCTTTTGATTTTTTTCTTTTTCCTACTACACTGACTATTCTTTCAATCCCTCTTGCCTTCTCAAGTTCCGAATTGAATTTTCACCAGCTTTCTGACAACGATGCTTTTGATCCCTCTCATCTTCTTCTCAAGAAAGCTTCGAATCAAATCCTAAGCAGGCCGACTGTGGTTTTGATCCCTTTTGTTGCCTTCTCTGAAATTCCAAATTGAATTCTCAATTTGCCAACTGTGCTTTTGATCCCCATTTTGAGTTCTGAATTGAATTCTCAGCTGGCTGCCAACTATGCTTTTGATCCCTCTCACCTTCTCAAGTTCCAAATTGAGTTCTCAGCAGGCTGAGTATGCTTTTGACAAACAGTTAGAATTTAAGTTAGAAAACTGCAGTCATGAATGACTACATTGGACCAGAAATCTAGACATCAGTAAAAGGATAGCTACTATATATGCCCAGCTCAGAGATTTGGTAGGCCGCATTCAACTGGAGAAATTGTCCAGAATATTTTTTTCATATAGTAAGGTTTTATGGGGACACATTAATTGTCTGGGAAGCCCTAGATTTGGGTTATCCTTTGATTTTTTCAAACATTAGAATTGTTGGTTTTTTTAGAAGAGCTCCAGAATATGGATGCATACACATCTGGAGCTTTAGGGTTGAAACATTCAACTGGACTCTATCATTGTCCAGAATTAATTTTGAGAAAGCTTCTTTTATGGACACATTATTGTGCTTGATGTGAGTTCTGCATTTCTGAGACACTAGAAATGTTCATTTGAGTTTGGAGTTATCTTTCTGTAGCTTTCTTCAAGTCTTTTGGAAGAGGCCTTTAACCAGAATCTGGATAGATCCAGATGTTCAAGATTTTTCCAGTTGCTTCAAAGTTCATATCCCTTTTATGCACTAATCAATCAATCCCACTTTTGAGGTTGATCTCTCCACCTTTGTCATCATCGAAGGTCAGAACTTTTGAGTTGAGAGGATGTATTATGTTCATTTTATACAGTTCGATTTCCATCTGCATACAAGTTACAAGGTTGCATATGGGAGGAGTCCTCCGGAACTTTTTCTCAAGGGGAGTTATCTGAAGGCTAAACCCTGAGGACAAAGGTGTTATTGGAACAAGGGTTTTTGCAAGGCAGAGCCGAGTCCAGGCTCAATTCTGGTTAACATTACGATGAGCCTCTAAAGATACATAGATTGTGACTCATAGGAGACAAGGTCCTTATGACAACTCAATAAGAGTGGGAGGGATCTTATGCTTATAAGCAGGCATATGATCGCATGTAAGGGGCTCTACAAATATTGTAGGAATTTTTTTGGAATGATTTATGAGATAACAAGTTCTGGTCAAGCATAAGATTAGAGTGAAGAGAAATCTTTTGTCTAACCTTTGTGCAAAGGTATGAAACTTTAAAAAGGAAAGAAAATTAACATGCAACAAAACTTAAAACCAAGGCAAAAAAATCGTAATGGTGGACAAAAGGAAAGAGTAAGTTAGCGATTGTTTGAATGTGGTGGGAGAACTAGAATTATGCAATGGAGGGAAAGGAGGAAGAAAGTTGGTTGGTGAGTGACAACTATTTGTAAGGGAAAAATGTGAGACATTATGATGCAAAACATGTCTTTAGCCTGAAGGCGCATCCAACCATTACTGTAGGTAGTGATAGATCTAGCTGAATTTTAAAAATTTGAGCCATGTATGTCACAATTTTGAAAGAAGAAAATGTCAGGACTCAGCTGGTACCTCATTTGAACTCTTTACCTACCTGAAGGTATAGTTTATATCTTCTGTTTGCTAGATGAGTAGACTGTGGGACCTCGTCAGAGTTTCGTGATATCACTCCTTGCAGCACTAGGATTTGATTCTCGTAGGTAGAGACTCATCCTGTAGGTAGCGAGGAGGTGATGACCCAGTTAGGAATCACATGTTGTAGCACCGGAGCTTGGAGAATTTCATGAGCATAGGAAGTAGTACCTGGGTGAGTATTGAACCTCAGCCAATTGATAGGGTTGTTGCAGCAGGCATCCATGAGCACTTTGCAGAAATTGATATAACAATACAGATCTTGACAGGTATTGGAACATTAGAGGCATTTTGAAGAGGTAATGGAAGCCTCCAAGCTTTGGACAGGGTCTCCAGGATCTTCTTGGGCTCCAATTACTACAACCATATGTATGAATTGTAAGGTGTGTAATATCAACCTTGATGTAATTTCACACCCCTCTGGTTCTTAGACGTTACCCTATTTGCTCAATTGTCTGACCAATGAATGCTAAGTCTGTTTTTGTGCACTCCTTTCAGTCCAGTGAAATGTTCCACAGCTGGTAACAATCTTGCTGCTGATTTTGCAGTCAGGCATATTGGGGGGTGCTGTTATCTCAGTGGGCAGGTTCTCACTTGAAAGCTGCAGTTAAGGAGCTGCTCTCATTGTCACGGCAGTTTCGCAGTCAGATATAGGGAGCCGAAAAACAACTGGGACAGCAAAGCTGCTGGATTGGAAAGACAAATATGTGCATGGTCAAAACTTTGACATGGTGTGCAACTCTTGTCACTGTGTCATGCATTCCTTAGCTATCTTTCTAGAGTGCAAAGCTCACATTAAACAACTTGATGCATGCATCATAGACAATGGAACACCTAGCAGTCACAAAAATCTAGCACTCACAAGATTCTTGGACTGCTTAACACAGGATGATTTTAAGTCCAGGTCTATTCAGCCAATTTTCTTGTATAGGTGTTAGAATATGGTGAGCTGCATAGACCAGGCATTTTTGAATGTTCATATCTCCTCTGGTTGTTGGTGATGAATGCTCATTACACTATTGTTAGAAAGGTACTATTCCTGACACAAGTGAGTGGAGGACTATAAGTCCCACTTTGGACTTCTCTCCACAATGAAGTCAAAACCTCTTCACTCAGATAAGCATCATCAATGGCTGACATAAACGACAATGTAAGTGGACAAAGTGTGAATTGTAAAGAAAATGGCAGATAACCAGGCAAGTCTCAGAGCTTAAATTAGTGGAATATGGTAGCTCAGAGTGTGGACACCTATTTAGCGAGAGGTTGAATGCTGAGACCTGCCAGGCTGTTATACAAACCTTTTGACCACCATTATTTTCAACTACTATGAACCGTATGATCATTATGCCAGATAAGTGGCAAACTACCTTCTGGACATGCCTTACAAATGTGGGAGGCATAGAGGATGCTTGCAGGGTCTTCAACAGGACATGAACAATTTATGTGACTGTTGAGAATGGAACATTTTTGGGACTTTTGGAATGTGGGGTGCAGGGGCAGAAGGCAGTAGCATTCCCTCCTCAAACCATGCATACAGATGAGATGGAACTGAGCCTCACCACTTTTCGAGGGGATTTCGACTGTGTGCCAATATGGCAGCACTCATAGGGCCAGGCATGTTGTGTGTTCATACACAGGTCATGATTTGCAAATGTCATTGAAGTTCTAGGCGTGCATCAATACCTATTTCTGATGTGACATCCTACAAGAGGCTGCTTGGAGAGTGATAGGATGCTCATTGAAGTGGTTGCTTGGAGTGTCTTGACTTCTGTACATGTTTCCAAAGCCCCATATGTTGTTACAGCTTATGGGTATGTAGAAATTTTGTCAGTGTGGAATGCTAGCCAACCAATCTATAAAGGGTTCTACACTGGAAGATTGCATGCTAAAGTGACATGAAGTTTACACTCACAAACTTGTTGCAACATGAATGAGAATACTAGGGGACGTCTTCGTTTATGTCTGTCTCTTGAATGCTAGCTGACACCATGAATGATTTTCCTATTACTTCCAGAAATACAACAGAAACTCAGGATACAGATTTTGAGTATGTTTGCTGAAATGTGGAACAGATTATAATGTATGTACCTACACCCACGCTAGGGAGCTGATGAAGTCAGTGGGAGAAGAATGGCAGGTAGTCCCTGCCATTCATGATAAAGTGACGGTCTGATACTTTTTGGGAACACTCATAAGGTCATGGCCACACTCATTCTTATCATGTTTGTTTTGGGTTTGCTGGAATTGACACAATGGTTACCTCAAAATGTTTTTCTCAAGTTTCATTTGCAATCTCAGTTTGATATATGCCAGTTAAACCAAAAGTTAAACCTATTCTACCAGTGCCACAAGTAATGGGTGCATGCCTAAGATGTAGCCTACACAAACTTCACATCTGTTTTTGCTCACAAAATTTTCCCAGACTTGTATGTGAGTTCTTAGACACATAGAGTCACAAGCAACTTAAGATCATGTTCAATTTTATTGCCAATATTGTGGTGGTTGCAATGTCATTGCTGTTCAGTTGCCATCATGAAGGAGAGCACCAGGAGAGCATGGACTGTGTCGTATGAAGATGATGTTTGTTTTTTGCACCCACCAAAGGTAGTAGGAACTCCACTAGAATAGTGCTATTCTAATGGGGTTGTGGTCTCGACTTTTACATAATCTCGTCATTAAGAGCATGCAAACCTAAACAAAACCCTAAACCATGGCACTGAGCTCGCGTCTCCTCCTCCTCTTCTGCATTTGTCGTTGCACCCACTTGCAGCAACAGTAGCAGCAGCAGCAGGAGCTCCAAACTCGCCCCCTCGCTCGCACGTAGCTATGGGTGGCTACTCCGGTGATGCTCACAACAATGGCAACAACGCCCTTGGTTCTTCTTCTTCATTCCCCAGGTTTCTTACCACAACCACGGAACTGGCAATAATGCCCAACACTCGCCACCAGCCTTTCCTGGTAAACTAACTACCCTGTTCCACTCATTCCGTCGAATCTCTCTCGACCTCAAACTCCCTCATCTGTCTTCTTTTCTCGCTTTCCTCCTTTCTTCCATTGGGATTTGCAGTGAGGGGAAGCGGTCTGTCTGGTTTTTTCTTGGTCTGCTTTTATGGTGATCGAGAAATATTTTCTTCTTCTTCTTCTTTTTCTTTGAAGAAGAAGAAGAAGCTGGAAATGCGGGTGAATAAGAAGCAGCGAAGCTATCAAGGCCTATTAATTTTGTGGTTCTTCAGTCTCCTCCTACTAGAGAGTGAGTGCTTCTTCTTGCTCGCAACCTCTCGTACGTTGGTCAGCTGCATGGTGGATATGTTCAGAGGGTCTGAATCCAGTTTGCAATATGGTTTTTTGTCTCGGAGAAAGAGTTCTTATTGAATTTTTTTTTTCCTCCCCTAAATCCTAAACCCTGATTGAAGGAAGCTAGGGTTCTTACTGACGGATTTTTTTTCTGTTCCAAAAAAGGAGAGAATAACAAGGAGAAGGATTTTGCTGATGTCAGGGTTGATTATTGATGCCTATGGCTTGCTTGGCAATTTTCATCAGTGAATGAGTGCATTGCCATGTTGCAGGAAATTCCAGCTGCATTTTGGAGGCAGCATAGCTCAGCAATGCAGGAGGTCCTGACTCTGCAAGGAGGAGACAGCGGATGTGAATGGCAAGTGAGCTTATGCAATGGAGGATTCTACGATGGTTGGAAAGCATTTGCAATGGATCATTTCCTGAAGAAGGGGGAGCATCTAGTGTTTACTCTTGTCGCCAATGATCGCTTTGTTGTTCACATCTTTGATGAATTTGGTTCTGAAAAACCAATCTCTAGAGGTTTATCAAGCAAGGAACAGAGGCAGCAGCTTCACTGTATTCACTCACAGCAGGATGATGACATCACTGGATCAGGGGTATCTGAGAAGCAGAAACCACCTGGAGCTTTGATGCATAAAAATGGAGCTTTTGTACTGGCATGCCATTCTGGTGCTGGTAAAGCATATGGAGGAGGAGAGCATGCAAATGTTAGCCCAGTCTTGGATATGAAAGTCACAGATGAATCAGAGCATGGACATAAACCTTGTGGTATCCAAGCAGGAGATACTACGATATCCTCTTGTGGCAAGGATTTGGGATTTACTGCAGCACTACAGGTTTTCAAAACCACATTCTGATTTCCTACTCTGCTGTAGCCTTTGGTTAGACCCATCAGCTAGTGGGGCTTGCAGAAACATTGGGGGGGGGGACACTTTGTGAGAACTAATCTAAGAGCCAAATGTGACGGGAAACCCTAGCTGACAAAATAGATTGATGTCACCATTCAGCTCAAACAAGAAGGATTTGTTGGGGTGCAGGTGAAGCAAAGGAAACCAGCTAGTGCTTCATCCAGGCTACCATCATCCTGGATGCGAACTCCAATGCGGGTACTTCTTGCTAGGTCTGCCATAGCTAGGGCAAGACAAAAGAAGCTCTTAGAGGACACTGGTAAGGGTTGTGGCACTCTACAGAGTAAGGACTTGTACAGTGCCAAGGATGAGGAGGAGGAGGCGCTATTCCACAATGAAAGCATAACACACTCAGATGATCATGTATTTCTACACAGTGGGACTAGATGTAGCTCAGAACATGACACTCAAAATAGATTCTCTGCAAGTGGATGTGCAACAGGTTTGACCACTTCATTGCCCCTGGAGCAAATGAAGACCCTGCACAGTACGGAGAAGAGTAGCAAGTTGAGATACACTTGTAGCTCATATGGAACAACAGGATACTTCAGAAACTGCTACAAAGAGTACTCTATAACAGAAGGAGTTCCAGTCAAGAGCAACACGATGAGAGGGGACCCAACTAGAGGCTTGCTCAGAGAGCAGCAAATGAAGGGGGAAAAGGAGCAATGTGCTTTAGAGTCTGAGGAACATGGGGAACAGAATGGGATAACTTGTTGCAGATCAGAAGAAAAGTCCAGGGACCCAGCAAAACTGGAGGTAACAGTAGATTATAGCAAACATCTTAACATGCATGCTGTGCAAGGGGGAATTGTGGTGGGACAGGATTGTGGGTCTCCAGATGAAGGAAAAAATTCAACGGCTGGAAGGCAGCAAAAGCGTAGTAGTGACGTTGCTGCAAGTGATGGCACTACTGCACTTGGTCTTACAAGTGGATCTGGTCAAACAAGAAGAGGAGGGGGGTGCATGGAGAAAAACATGTTGGTAAAATCTGCAGATTCATCTGTGCTTCATGAGGAAGCAGCTCTGCAGGATGTCAATGGAATGATTAACAGGGCTGCAGATAATGAGTTTCAAAAACCAAATGTGATAGAAGGCAAGAAATATGACGCCCTTGATGCTGCCCATGCTTTTGAAACAGAGAGCAAGAAACCATGTGTGCTTGTGGTTATGAAACCATCATATGTCCAGAGAAATTTTGCATTTGTAAGTGTTTCAATTGAATCTATCCCTGCCCCCCATAGTCCATTCTTTCAGGATGTTCAGGCCTTCTGATTGTAGAAGTATAAACGGTTGGAATTTACTGAGCTTCATGCTTCTTTTGAGCATGGGATGGCTAATAAGTGTGTTGGTTGGTAATCTTATGAACAATGTTTTCATATGCTGGTGCAGGGAGTGCCAGCAAAAGCTTCAAGGGAGCATTTCCCAAAGACAGATGCAGCAGTCACTTTAGTGGACATTGCAGGTAAAACATGGTCAGCCCTGTGGCATAAACAGCGGAAGTATATAAATGGTGCTGGGTGGAAAGATTTTGCTCTTGCACACCACCTTAAGGAAGGTGATGTATGTGTTCTGGAAGTTGTTCAGAGGGCTGCGTCACAACTGAAATTATTAGTTCATATTTTCCCAGTTGTTGAGGTTTGTGACCATGTTTCCAATGGGAAAGCTGATGGGCGCACAATTGGACCTTCAGTCAATGGAGCTGTTTCCACAAGACTGGGAACAACTCTAGTTGAACCCACAAACCCTCCAAGTGCATTCAGCTCAGAAGGGGAAGTGCACAAGGAGTTTCATGGCAAACAGAACACTAAAATTGTAAGAAATGAAGGGTGTGATACAGGGAAGAAGAGAAAGAAGCTAGAGACATCTGTGGCCACCACCTTAATAAAGAAAGAGTGTGTAACAGGCAAGAGGAGAAAGATGCCAGCAATTCCTGTCGCCACCGTGAAAAGCTGTCAGGCAGTTAATTCTGCAAAGAAGAAAAAGCAGGGTTATTTGATCAAAAGGAACAAGAGCTTTCCTACTAAGGGGATGAAACAGAGAAGGAACAGGAGAGTTATTTCTACAAGCCACATTGCTCCAACAGCTGTTAAGAGTGAGGCAATTCAGAATGCTGGAAATGTGTACCATATTGTTCGTCTGATAGATCGTCGAATAGGCCCAAATGGGGTTCTATATTTGGTGGAGATTGAAGGGGCCGTCAGACAAGGTAGCAACAAGGGCAGTGCAGAACAGGACAAGGATGGCAACTGGTGGGTTCCCTCCAATCATTTCACATCTGACTTTGTCAGCTGTTTCATTGACTGACTGGAGGGTGATGAATGTACAACAATTGTCACTTACGATTTTAACTCTTTGGAACATCTTTTGAATTTTGAACCCTAAACCTAGAAAACCATAACATTAATTCAACATATGGTAGATGGAGCTTCATAAGAACTGACTCTTAACAATTTTGGTTTCCATCTTCAATCATGAAAGGCTGCGGGTGCCATGTATATTGATTCTCTGTAATTCATGAGATAGATAAATCCTGTACCTGGAATTCCGATTGAGGAAACAATGGGTTTACATTAGTGTGTTGTTAAGAAGGCAAGTGATTGCATATTTCAGAATGTTAAGTTGAGATTATTTTCATCCCATCTTTTTGGAATTGGTTTAGGGTTATGCTGCATCATGTATATGTCTTTGATAGGCACATCATTTTGTGATGCAAATAAACTTGAGTTTGGGTTCTGGAGAACATTCTATCTAGGTCCAGCTCTCATCCCAGACTGGTGGCAATAATGCAAATGCAATTGCATTTAAGGGACTTATCTGTTTTAATGGTGTATTGTTTCTTGATATGTTAATCATTTAAGCTTTCAAGCAAGCTTTGCACTAAAATGACTGTTCCTGTCTGGACTCTGGATTGGTAATGACAGCTAGCTGTGTACCAGTGCTAGCTACAGGTGCTGATTGGTAACATCAATATTTTTCATCATGGTCTTCAAAGGTCTATTTGCTAGTGAGTATTATGATCCTGAAGCTTGTCCAACAGGTGGTTCCAAAATTCTTCAAACTCATGGATATGGATTATTTATTCACTCTTCTGGACACCATAAGATTTCAATTTGTTACATGTGACTGCAAATCACTGAGCAAATGCTGTACAATAAGAGTCAAATTCTCAAGTTATGCAGTTTCTTTTACTGGAATTTGATTTTGGGAAGTTACTCTGCATTGGATTTCATTAAAATCAATATCACAAAATCCTTTTGGCTCCTATTTCCTCATCTTCTGATTTTTGGAAGTTACTCTGCATTGGATTTTATTAAACTCAATATTGCAAAAGCCCTTTTGGCTACTAATTCATCATCTTCACAGTTGATTGCATCCTCGTATTTTTGTTTGATGTGAAATAGAATTTCATTTCCTGCCCACTTCTTGTCTTGGCTTTGCAGCATATTGTGGAGAATGCAATACACTCACTAATTTTTTTGCCTCGATAGAACATGGCACCTTACATGGAAGGTGCCTCCCTCCTTTCAGATGAATCATAGCTGTCTGTTTATACAAGCAAAACTTGATCTATTGGTTGTTTTTGCTGGGGATGGATGTTTAATGGGGGCTGTTCTGGGTATTTGGGTCTAATGCTTGGGCTCCTGCCTCGCACAAGGCCCTCATTCCTAGAACAACCACCTTCTTGATCCTTGCCCTTGGCTTTCATCTGTGACAAATTCCAAACTCAAATGTACCAAGTTGATTGCCTAATAATCTCTTCTTCCCGCTACCACATAGTTGCATCACATCCAGTCTTATATAGCCTCTGTTCCCACAACTATTTCTGGATCATGATTGTTGGCTCTCACATGATTTACTATTGAAAGGTTGGTTGGCACAAACATTGGAAGATGTTACAATAAATTAGAGAAGAAAAATCGGAAGAAACATGTGTTTAAAAGAAAAATAGAGGGGGTGCCACCAATCCCAAATCCCATTTTTCTCTATTGTGTTGATGTGGCCATCTATGATGTGTAGTTTAAAATCATAGCAACTTCTTGATCACTACATGTAATCCATTCCTCGAAGAACATGTAGGCCCCAATTTGTGTCATATCAATAGATTGAGCTAAAAACTCCAAAAAACACATTATCTGATTTCATTATTTTGTTCAAACTCGCAAAAAGTTGCCTAATGAGTGGTGTGGCCTCACAAACACCATGATTTACCTTGACACTTGAAACTTGCATGGGAACATCCCTATGAAGAGGAAGGATGATTCAAAAAATAGACTTAAGCCAATTCAACCTATTGTTAATTGATGGATGTTTATTTTGGTCCTTGGTTCATTTCTTCCTTATTAAAAGATAACAAAGTCATGGTTTTCATGTTTGATACAGGTTTGCAAACCTTTTGCACTTGTGGGAGTTTGTTAGTATTCATTGACTCTAAAAGCAATGATTTTTAGGACTAATTTTCTACCTTTTCTTAGCTAGGGTTTTTTAGTGGTGAAATCTTGTCAAATTTTGACCTATTTTGTTATCTACCCTTATGCTTAGAAAGTAGGGCATATAACAAGGTAGAATTGTTGAAAGGCTACACTTTTACTTACACTTTATCCTAAACCTTAACCCCCATCCCACATGTATCAAGCCTACAAAAAACCTTGCAACCAAATGGCGCCATTGAATCATCCAATATCATCAACATCTATTGATTGTTTTCTTCCTTTCACCATAAATGCAATAATTAATACATATTTGTCCTCTCTTACAAAAGGGGTTGTTTCACCATCATTGGTTATGCACCTTCAATTGGGATTACTACATTTTGGATGATATAATTTGGGTTTAGGATGCACAAGCTTTGAAGGAATTGATGATTATTGAAGGTGAAATGTTCAACAAAGTGATGTAGTGGTTGTGAAGTTCCTTTTATTTTATTTTTGTGTGTTATTGTTCCTTTCTTTCAATTAATGTCATTGAACATGGCACCTTTGCAACTTGTTCAAAACTTCAAATTCCATTGTATATTTCTCAAAGTGATTCAACCAATCTTTAACAACTAGATTACAAACCTTGTTCCTTCTCTTGAGCCTCTTTTTTATATGCATCTTTGAGTTATTGTTGAAGAGAATAAGAGGAAAAGGAAGGAATATGAACATAACATAATGTTTGAAAATGTTTGAAATGCAAAACTGTCATGGGTTGAATTCATGGTGAATGTGCATCACAATAGATGTCATGTCTATATTAAAATATAGGGGAAGGAAAAATTTATGACCCTTAAATTAGACAACCTTTGGAAACATGGTGATAAGAGAAAGGTTTCACTTGTAATCCTAAGAGTTTGTACAACTAGTGAGTATTACACAAACAAGGAATCTACGGATGCAAATGTAATAGCCAAGAAGGATATAATCAATAATCAAGTTTTCCATGTTGAAAAGAAGAAGAAGAAATTGGCCTCTAGGTTTTCTATTTGTTTCCACATGTTATTTGAAGATAGACCTTTGACTAATTGAAAAAATATGAAGAAGTTGTTGCATTTCTTTAATGTGAAAAACTTTCCAAAAACACATTGATTAAAAACACAATATGGTTGGAAGATGGCATCTTGCATGCACAAGTTGGTTGTTAGCAAAACCAAAACTATGGTGGAGGATGCTAGGCTCATTTTCATTTCATGTGATGAAGTGACAACTTGTGATCAATAGTTTTGGTTTTCCATTCATGCATATGTAGTTGAAAATTAGTAGTCAATTCCTTTGTTGTTATTCTTGTAATGTGTGATTGATGGGGTCACTTTTGATAATCTAAAGCAAAATTTGGTGGATGCCTTTATGCTTTTTGGTGATTTGATTCAAGTAACAGTTCATTTAAATAAATAACACTTCAAATTATTGGGGTGCATGTGTTTCATGGAATCATAACAAGTGTGACAATGCTTGATTGAAAGGTCAAAATGCACAATTCATGATGGGCATACATTATGTGAACCACTACACAAATATGGCAATCCAAACTCTTTCTAGGTTGGATAGTGTGAGAAAAATTGAAGATATGTTATCGAACTTATATGCATACTTCTCTCATAGTTCAAAGAATTTTTAAAAATTTGTTGAATTGGTTGACAACTTGGAAATATGGGTTAGTGTTTCTCAAAATCCACTAACAACATTGAAATCCATTAACATTCATTTTGGGAAACATGTTGGATTTTTCTATTACTTTCATTTAAAAGAATGTTGTTTGACTCAATATTGTGCCTTGGTTTTAAATATGCATAAGTTATCCATAATTTGCAGCTATTTTGTGACTTAGGGGTAATGTTGGGGTTCTCTTGTATCATGCCCATGTTTGAAAGACTAATTGACCTAATCAAATTCTCCTACTTTCAACAATGTTTTGTGTGTGATTTTTTTGTTGCTATAAAGTTGTGTTGAGCCAATCTTTATTGTTGGTATAACACGACATCCCGTAAATTACCTACATGAATATGCTTTCAATGAGTATTGAAAGTTGTTGAATGGGACATAAGGTGTTGGTGCATGAATGGGCACTTGACACAAATATAGGTTTGGAGAACTTGAGTTTTCGAATTGCTTGCATTACCATCATGATGCACTGTTATTATCCTCAAGCATCATTTTATGTGTTTGTGACTTGCATATCTTCCAACAAATCATTAATAATATTCGAAGATAATGTTTTGAAACAACAATCAAGGTTAAATCAAATTAAGAAACAATTTCTTGCTCAAGATGCAGTGGATGCTTTGACAATGGTTCACTCACAATACTAATTGAAAACCTCATGTGAGGTGACCTTCCTTGTTCATATGGTTATCTTGAAAGGGTTTTATTGTTGGCCCAAAAAGCTTGGATCCACCCAAACATGGATTTTAGAATACTTGATGTGAATATTTTGGACTTGCAATCCTCTTTTTCAAGATCACAATGATGTTCAATGTTCAATGGGCTATGGACTAGCCAATGGATCTCAATTTAGTGTCTAAGTTTTAGAAGAAGATTTCCTCCAATGCATTATTATGTGCTTAACTTTATGAGTTCATAAAAGTGGATTCAAATTTTGGGATTTGTGAAAGATGAGAGAACTTTCTCAACCTTAATGTTCAAGAATACAAGATTGCAAAATCAGCATTGTGAGCATGGATTTGGTGGTTCATATGTTTGCAATAACTTTTCTATATCATTGATACCTTTCAATATGATGATGTCATCATAGTTAAGACTAATGAGAAAACAAGGAAGGGCTTTTAGCTTGATGTCTTCTAGCTTCAATGGTTCACTAATGTTTTATAATCGGGAAGCTCTAGGTTTATGAAGCATTATGATTGTTTTATGTTACAATCCATGAGGTTTTCTCATGCCCAAATTTCACAAACATTCATTTTTGTACCATAAATGTTGGGCATTCTTGGTTCATTATGCCTGTTTTATGTTGCCATTCATGAGATTTTTTCATGCCCAAGCCTCACAAACACTAATTTTTGTATTGCAAATGTTGGGCATTCTTGATTCATTTTTTAGCATGTATATTTTTTATTTTTGCATGAAGGTTCAGTGGTATCTAATCTTCCCTCTTGCACTTTCCATTTGTTTGTTTGTGGGTTTTATTAAGAATGTTACCAATGTGGTACCGATTACAATTTAATTTTAAGTGTGGGAATCAAAGATTTAAGTACGACTAGCTTTCAAAAACTTCTTTTGATGATTGTGTTCGTGAGGTCTTAGGTGAAAACTCAAATTTAGGTTGAGTTTTCATGATGCTCACCAATTTGAACTTTGGGTAAAATTTTGTTTTCCCTCTCATAATCCATTTGATTTTCTTTGTATCACTAGAATTAATGTGTGCATTGCACATTAGGATCATTTATTGTCATTCAATGCAATGTCCTTTGAGAAAAGGATTCAACTATCTCACATAATTTTTCAAATTTTTTAATGCATTATTCACGTGGTTCCAATTTTTGTCTTGAATTTTATGAATATATAAAAATTGCTTATGCTTAATACTTATTACTTATATGCAATTTAAGTTTAAACTTGTAACTTGTAACAAGAGTTTTTTTTTTCTTTTGGTGTCAAGTTTTGCCACTCCAATCCCCCAACACTCACCAAAAGACTCCACAAACTTTTTTTTATTGTAACCCAAATTCAGACTCTCTAAAAAAGCACGCAGTTGCAACTTACGCCACCTTCAAGAATCCTTAAAGAAAAACACTTAAGAAGAAAAACATGGCTCCCAGCATAATATCAAATGTGGTTTTTTCGTGCTGCAATACACACCAAGCTGAGGTAAGACATGTACCAAATAACAATATTATTGTTATCACTTGTGTGATTTATGTAAAAGGTATTTTATACTGCAAAATATTGAAGTTTTTTAATGTTATTTGTTTGTTGGTGGTCATTTGTGAGCATGTTTTGTTCATGTGTTTGACTTTGTTAGTTTCAATAGTGTCGGTCCCTTAGCCTTACCGGCCTTATCAACCCCCTTCAAAGAGATAAAGGAAAGTAAGTACCAAATAACAGCTAAAAGAGACAGGTTGCAACCTTGACTATGTGCAACTATGTTATGGCACAAAAAACTTCCAACAAATTTCCTAGTGTAGTCTGTTCAGCTCATAATTGGCCTTCGGAACTTGCTTTAAGCAAATCTGCTCCGTCGTTCATCTTTGCATCGTACCTCAGTTTCATCCTATCTTGGCACTCCCCTCTACATTTTGCCTGACTGCATGCATGCTCAAGAGCTTGCCATCCCCCTCCCTAGTCTTGATGGCAGCTTCATTTGTCTTCCATTTTGTTCATTGTTTTCCCCCTTCTTTTGGGGTGCCTTGGTTAATTTATGGGTTGGCACAGAGCTTGATTAGTGGTCAAGCTCAAAAGTAGTCTGCTTGTTTGTTGTGATGGCTTTAGGTGGCTTCCACCTGACTATCAATTGAGCATTTTCAAGGACTGAATTGTTTCTGGGTAATAATAACATATGTAAAGTCTTGAACTTGTATATCTAGCATGCCCAAAATTTTAAAATAATCTTTTCTCATACATATGTTACTTCAAATAAAATAAATTAACTTAAAAAATTTATTTTCAAAGATATATGCTTTACATTATATGTAATTAATAATTATTTAGAAATGATATTTAAGATTTTGATTATGGTCATAAATTCAAATTTCAGGTCTTCAATTTCCTCTCAAATCTGGCAAGGAAATTGTCTGAGTACAGTTTGAGGTGTAAAAAGCTTTACAAAATTCTTTCATGCTCATCATGATAGTTCAAGCCAGGTTTATATCACACAGCCAATGTGACAGCGAGAAGTCACTACACACAAGAGTGTCAGATCAATCAGGTAATTGCAAAAATTGTATAAACCAAACCCACCATCCAAACTTTGTCCTTTGACTCCGTGATAAGACCATCCCCATGACAATCTGCAGCTTTCTGCTGTACCAAAAATTGCTTGCACACACAAACTACACTTCAATCTTGAAGAATTTCAACCAAATTATTTCAGAATTGAAGAAGAGGAAGAAGTGGTTAGATGATTTGCATCAATTACCAACAAGCCTGAGCCAACCTATTTTTACACTTTTTTCAGGTGCTTTTTGGCAGGTTGAAATAAAAATCACAGTATGTCCGGCTTTAAGGAGCTGCTACAAGACTGATGCAGCTGCAAAGAGTTGATATCCTTATGCCTCCTCCGCAAGTTATAGCTTCAAGCTCCTGCACACAGTTCAAGAATGTTGCTTGTAGCAGTTCGCATCTGGCTGTATCGAGAATGGTCCCATGTCCGGCAACTAATCAGTGAATCTGCTCTCTTAGGGCCTTGCTCCATCCATGGCTGTACAACACTATTCAGTGACTGCAAAGCATTCACTCAAGTCTTCTTTGCGCTTGGCAACTCAAAGCTGCCTGCCTGGGTCCCATTCAGTATACACTGAATGGCATTCAAACTCACAGCTGACTTCCCTCCTCCCGGGAGAAAAGGGTTTTGGGCCCATGACGTTTCAACGTGTGCTTTTTAGAAGGTGAGGCTACCTGCCAATCGGCTTGCTTGAGAAGCTTCGAGTGACAGCCTGCACACATCTTCCAAGAAGACTGGATCCTTCTGCAACCTTGCTTCCATTCTGATTCTGAAAATCCCAGTCTGGATCCTCATCTTCATCATCTCCAAGGAAATCTTGCTGAATGTCATCATCCCACCAGTTTCCATTCGCAATACTGCTAATTCCATGCTCCTTGTGAAACCCAATTGCCTTGAGGCTCTCATATTCCAGAGGAATTGTTCTCACAACAGATGCACCTGACATCCTCAAATCAAGAGCAGAGGCACCCAGCATCTTGTTCTGCATAAACACTTTGTGCTCTTGCATCATGAGAGAGTGGACTTCAGTGTTGGCTGACTTCAGGTTTGCATGCATCTGCCTGTCATTGGTCCTTGTGTCCCATAGGGACAGAGAATAGCCCAGCCCATTGTCAAATGCAGGTCCACCTGTGAAAAATCAAACAACCCAGAATACAGTCAGTCTCATGTCTGAGAAAAATTTCAAAACAAAACACTCTAAGTTGGATCCAACTGTCTTGTTGCATACGTTCTTTAATAAATCACTGATTGATCAAGTGCTGCAAAGCATAATGTACTACCGGAAATAGTGATATACTGACCTGTGATCAAAGTGTTGGGTGCAGAGGAACTCCAAGAGTTGAACACCAGGGATTGGATACCACACCCACTTCGACTCCCCTGGAATTGACTGTAGCACATTGCTGTCTGAAGATCTACAAGATAGAGATCACCATCCAGACTTCCAAGGGCTGCAGTTTTGGAGTCACAATGTACATCAAATGAAGAAGATGTGGAACCAAACCCACGATGTCCATTATTAAGTTTGGGGAGGTGACAACTCACTAAAACCTTCCTGCTTGCAGCATCCCAAATCCGTACAACATCCTTCTTCAGAGTGATGATATGGTCAAGGTCCCTCAGAATTGGTGAAAGTTCAACAATCTCAGGCGTACTAGAAGTTACATTGAACCTTCTCATTGTGCTACAAAGCATGGCATCTCGTGTCCTTAACCTCAACAAGGGATTCCAATAATCATGAGCTGCTGCTGATGGAGGTTTCAGTAATCCAAGGCAGCAGCAGCAGGATTCATCATCAGGGCAGTGGTGTGGCAACGAAAGACTTGACTGAGAAAGGGAATGGGCTGCCCACTCCTCTAGCATGACCTTGACAGCAGAGGACGACCTGGCTCTCTTCACTGGCTTATGTACACACGCAGAGGAAAGCTGCTTCTGATGATGGTCTTGATGTCGTCTCAATGATGCATTTGTTGCTTCCATGCCCATTTCTGGATTCCACTTGATTTCTTCAATCCTAGGCTCAAGGCTAAGAAAGAACTGAATCCCCTCCGTGTGCAGGGAGGACTCAGCACGATTTAGGGTCCAGCGGGAGCAGCCTACAAAAGGTCGGCATTCTCTTCTCGCTGCTTTGAAAAGCCCCTGCAAAAAGATCACACCAAGAAAGCAAGCAAGCGCCATGATGTTCTCAGTACCATTTCTTCATCAAAGTTTGCAATGGCGTAGGGGGGAGAGAGAGAGCGAGAGAAAACCAAACCCTACCTCATCACCAGATGCAACGTTGCAGAAAACGGAGTGTTTAGGGAGGAGCGAGGTTGTTGTTGCGGTGGTGGTGGTCTTCTCGAACTTGAACACCATCTCCGTGTTCAGAACGCATGATCCGCTTGCACTAATGCAGTCGGCAGGTAGCGATTCTGAACTTCTGCCTGTAGCAGCAGCAGCGACGGCAATCTTGCCCTCGTTGTTGTTGTCTGCAGGCGGTTCCTGGTGGATACTGATCTGATTAGAACAACTACTGGTATCGCTGAGATTGAGCTCTGCGCTGAACAGTCTGCTGGTGGTCACGACGCAATTCCCCGACGAGGAGGAGGAGATGGACTTGAGCTGGAGTCGCACTTGGCCACGGCCAGACTTGTGAATCCCAGTACTAGACGGATCTCTTCTCTTCACCGAGACCAATGCTACCACTAACGTTGTGGCGACCACCGCCGCACAAGCTGCCCACTCAAGTCCCAGCCCTAGTCCTCCTCCTAGTCCCGGGTTGTTCTGCTGCTGCTGCTGCTGCTGCATCACTGTCGCCGCAGCTCCTTGCATTAGAACATCAACAGTAGCTTCCATCAGATCACTCCAATCTTCTTCGCTGCAAAGCACAATTCTCTCTCTCTCTCTCTCTCTCTCTCTCTCTCTCTCTCTCTCCTGCTCCGCTTGCCACAGAAAGAACCACGTTACAAAACTTCCCACTCAGCTAGGGATACGTCTCTGTCTCTGACACACACGCAACAAGGTTCCAAACTCAACAAGCAAATTGCAGGACAGGAGGAAAAAGATGGTTGTTTCTACATCAACGGATCAACCCCAAACACTCTCTTTTCATCAGAAATTCTCTGCCAAAACAAACAGAGTAACACAATCTCCCAAAAGCTACAAAAACAGTCTTCAAACTCTCAGAAACCCACTTAAACAAAAACACCCCCAAAAAAACACACACACGCACAAAAACACGAACAAAACTGCACTAGAGAAGAACAACCAACAAGGGGTCTGCATCCATCGATGCTTGATTCTCCACTCAAATCAGCAACCCCCGGACTGCATCCCACTCGTCTTCCCTGGGCCTGTTTCTTTTTAGCGTTCTCTCATCATCGCCTTTTTCTCTTCCGGAAACAGATCCCCGCTCCCCACCCCCCGCTCTCAGATATCACAACTTCACACTTCCTACACAAAACAAAAACAAATTCCAGACACTCTCGACAGAAGAAGATGATGTTCACTTAAGGGATAAAAAAACAAGAAGTTTAATCCAAATCGCAAACTTCTTCGCCGCTTCCTCTGCTTCCGGCGGCTCCATCCAGAAACAAAAACACTCACTCACACTCGGACACGCACAAACGCCGGTGCACACCTTCACACTTGGTGACGTCAAAATTTGTGCTTTCAAACTTCGTGTTTTGCGCAAACACGAAGACGACGGACGGACGATATAACAAGAAGAAGAAACACGAAATGCCCTAC
>Ga0209611_10005096_pt1 | contig 22235 bp, 14 predicted proteins | sample S1TSphgellanicum_3_FD_187693 | JGI IMG/M metagenome (GOLD analysis project Ga0209611, IMG submission 187693) | Host-associated microbial communities from peat moss isolated from Minnesota, USA - S1T2_Fc - Sphagnum magellanicum MG (SPAdes) (version 2) | ecosystem: Host-associated > Plants > Peat... | reverse complement strand
TCGATGTGATTGGCTGAAGTTAGACCCAATCCAGATGCTCGATAGTAGACAATGTTTTCTGTCAAATCTAAAAATGCAGAAGCTTCAATTATTCTAACTTGATATTTGAGATATAGATCAACTAAACGACGCTCAATTATTGGTTCGCTGGGACTATGGAGCAGATTAAAAGCAAAAGATTTCTGTGGTAATGCTTGTTGAATCCGATTAATCGCTGCTTCCACACGATTTAGAGATAAACCACCAGCACCGAAAGAACTGAGAATTCTTTCCTTTCCTAATGCTATGACTAATTCTTCAGAAGCAATTCCCTGAGCCATAGCACCAGTAGCATAAGCGTATTTGACATCATAGAAATCTAAAAATGTGCGATCGCCTAGTTGTTCGGTTGCTAAAGGAGGAGTACTAACGAGCATTTCTAACTGAGATAGATGGAGATTGCTAGTATCAGCTAAAATAGCTTCATTTGTAACACCAATTTCTTCTCCTTTCCTTACAATATAACAAGGCTTTCCTAAATTCATCAGTTTAGATTTAATATCTTTGGTATTAAAAGAGATACTGGATAAATCTCCTCGCCAAATTTGATCACTATGAATAAATGGGTTACGGAAAACTAACGCATCATCTGATTTTTTGGACTTAACTTCTGTGATTAACACCGATGATCCCCTCTCATATATTACGGTTAACTTCAAAGTTTGTAGTTGCGCTAAAACGCAACTACAAATCATATTTTAAATCTGTTGATAAGTATCTATCTGATTTTCAATCATCTGCTTCATCTTCTCTAGAGAATTTTGGCGCATTTTCAAGAATAGACCCTGGTTTTTTGTCATGTAAGCATTGTTGTTACTGACTTTTTCATAATGATAACTACGGGAAGTTAATAAACTATGATCATTTTCCAGGATGGTGGTTAATGATGGATAATTATTCATAGACAAAGAATACAAAGGTGATAAATCTAATTCAACTTGATGACTGAGAAGTTTAGCTAATGCTCTGAGAATAGAAGTGTATTCATCCATACCTCTTCTATTCAGAAAGACAGAAACATGCGGTTTTGATTTGAGAGTTTCGCTAATCCATCTAGAGCAATTACTCCCAACTCCTACTTCAATGAAAATTTTAACGTTGTCATCATAGACACGGTTAACTAATCGGGGAAAATCTAATCGATCACATATTGCTTTCGCAATATTTTGTCCAATAGTTTCACTGTCTAGTGTAATAGGAGCATAGGACGCAGTAGAATAAAATATCTTGTCTGAAGTAGCGTCATGATGAACTGGTATGCTATAGATTTTGACTATTTCCTCATACTCAGGGCGTGTTGGTTCGCAATGGATGACATTAGTACTGGGACTAGCAAAACTATTCACGCCTAATTTAGCAATTACTCTTTGACAAGCTTGGGTTTCACCAGAAATGACTACTTCTTGAGGTGTGTTGATTAAGGAAATATAAACCCGATCTTCTGTGGCGATCGCTTGCTCAACTAACTCAAGGGGACAGATCAGAAAGTAATTACTCCAAAAATCCTGTTTTAGCTCTTCTGTTGGCGGTATTCCCCAGTATTCCCGGACAGCATACTTGGGTCCAGATAGTCTTGTTTTAAATAAGGGAGAAGAGTTCAAGTAATCGCTGGTTTCTTTAAAACTTTTCCAGACACCCCGAGCCAACAACATGGTGGTTTCTCCCAAACTATATCCAAAAGAATGTCGAGATTTGATTTGGAAGTAATTTTGGAGAATCACGGTCAATAAACTTGCAAAACCTAGTTCTGATTCTTGCATGGTTATTAGATCAGTCATGAGTCCTTTTTCCATTTCCTCCATTTGTCTTTTGGATAATTTGGTTAAACTGCGGGGATAGAGAATTTGTTCAATCTTGGTAACACGTTCATAAACACTTCCAATTAATGGATCATCGTAAATTTGGGGAAATAACCGAAACAGGTTCCGTCCTAATCCCACATAGGACATGAAAGATCCGGGATAAACGAAAGCAATTTCGCTATGTTTTCCCAAAGGTTTAGCTGTAAAGTAGCTTCCTTGAGGAGTTTGCCAATCTTTACCAGTATCAAATGCAACGTTAATACCTGTAAGGGCGAGTTGAATTTCTTTGGTTAATTCCTGGCGATCGCTCCCCAAAATCGCGACAGTATAGGTGGGGGAGGGAAGCGATCGCCACTTTTCCCAGTATTGATGGGCGATTTTTCCTATTTCTACAGGTGAAGCTAGAGTTTCCTGTAATTGTTCCAACTGAGTTAATAGAGAATTTCGCTCCTCACCAGCGATCGCCAAGAGACAAAAAGGCATTTGAGCCAAGTATCGATTATTCCGTCTAGGCTGATTTGGGACTTCAGATAAGATTAGATGAGCATATTTTCCATCAGATTCCATCAGATTGATCGCAGCTCTTCTTTCGCTGAAACCACCTGATAAAAACCAAGGTTTAGATTCTGTCATTACATAAAAAGGACTTTCACGCCAAACATCTGGGGTTTTTGGACCAGTCCATTGAGGAACCGCAGGAATATAACTGTGAGCTAAACAGAGAGCTGTTTTGATCAAACTGAATATTCCAGATGCACTTTGGGTGTTACCAATATTTGCTTTAATGCTTCCTAAAGCACAACTGAGATTCCCTGAACCAGTATAAGCTGAAATCAAACCCTGAATTTCTGCTTCATCTTCTGTTGGAACACCACTAGCGACAACTTCCACATAACTGATATTTTCAACTTTCACATCTGCTAATTCCATAGCGGTCTGAGAAACCTGAGAAACTGCTTTTGGGTCAGCTAACCCAGCCTGGACTACACTTACAGCCTCAATTATCGCATATATTCGTTTGTTTTCTTGTTTCGCTGTTTTTTCTGATTGTAGGACAACAGCGGCTACTCCAACTCCCAGATCATTTGTTTCCCCATGTAAGTCATAACTCAATGTTTGCACTTTCTGGGATATTTTGGCTGTATTATTGCTATTTTCAGCTAAACTCAGCGAAGCAATCAAAACAGCGTCTACTTGCTGACTCATGAGGATATTTTCAGCTAAGTTCAAGGCTGAGATAGATGATTTTTCTACTACTGTCAGAGCTATCACTTTCTCAGTGTAATCGCTACACTTGGCGGAAATCTCTGTTTCGCTAACAACAATCAGTCCAATTTTGGTTCCTGGTCGAAGATCAGCATCTTCTAAAGAGGTTTTGATGACTTTTTCTAAAAGTGATTCTGCTGTTTCTATTTCTAGTGGTGCGAAATGTTGTCTACCTTCATATATACTGCGTTCAAATTGATCTAATCCTGGACAATTATTGACGAGACAATCCATACCAATAATTGCTATTTTCTTATTCATGTCTTGCTCCTGTAACATTTATAGTAAATTACAGCTAAAAGGGGTATAAAGTTTCAAGCCTATATTCTTATGTTAAAAGACTTTTACCCCTGTTTTCTGTTAGAAAGTTCCCTATTCTAAACTTCTACAACTTGTCTGGTGAGAATAGTCCCTTTTGCATTAAACATGCGATTGTAGATTTCTCCTTGAGGACTATAAGCAATAACATCAGCTTGGATATTGCTTGGAGTCTTAGATTTAATTTCACAAGTGACATAAAAGGTCTGATTAAAAGGAACTGGCGCAAATTGCTCGTATTTTTTAATCTCTGCTGGTAAACAACCTACTTGATCAAAATGCTGTGTACAAATCCAAAGAGCGTGAATCTGAACATCTGCTATATATGGATTGAATGTCTGTACAGGAAATTGTCCTTGTTGTTTTTCAGTGAGTTGGGGTAAATAACATTCGATGGTTAATTTGTTAGGACTAGCATTTAAGACAGACTTGACTCCTTGAAATATGGTTCCATGAAATAGACTAGATGAACCATTTTGATAAAGTCTTTGATTGAGATGGATAAATTGTTCATCTTGATGGAAGTCCACAAATTCGTAGCTAGGAATTGGCGGAATTTTTCTCTTTAATATCAAATCCGCACTGAAATGATATCTGATTTTACCTGTAGGAGTCGCACTACTAATTCTAGCAGAAATATTGATTTCTTCCTGCTCAATTTTAGCAGTTTCTTGCAATTCCAACAGGTAATTTTCCCCGAAATTGTCATCAAAGACAATTCCTTTCAAAACTTTGAAGTTGAGAGAACTAAAGGTTTGAAATCCTGGATATAATTGTTCGCAAGCGTTAGCCATCCATAATAATCCACAAGTTGCGGGAAGCACTGGACGACCGACAATTACATGGTCATATAAGAAAGGATTGGCTGATAATGTCAATCGTCGATGAATATGATGGACTTTGAGCTCTTTGGCGGAGATTTGAGGAATATAGATTAAAGGACTACCCATAACTATTTGTACGTCCTCTTTATTAGTTCTGGTCATTTCATCAACTAACATTTGCATACCTATTTCTGCTGGTATACTTTCAATTCCATGTTCAGCAAAGAACTTCTTCAGTTCTGGTGATACCATTCCAGTGTCCCAAGGTCCCCAATTACAAGCGATCGCTCGACAGTTGGGATGGAATCGATGGAATAGATGAGCAGATTTATTGAGAATTTCATTGGCGATCGCATAATCTGTCTGTCCCGTATTTCCATAAAAACCCACGACGGAAGAGAACAAAATCAAATATCTCAGTTGTTGGGGAGGAACACATTGAAGTAAGTTTTCCAAACCTGTGACTTTCGCAGCGTAGACTGTTTCAAAATCTTGAATTGTCTTTTTCTCGATCCATTTATCCGCCAAATTACCCGCACCATGAATAATTCCAGTAATCGCGCCTAAACGTTTTACCGATTCTGCTAGCTTTTGACCCAGCATTACCCTATCTGTAATATCAACGCTAATATATTCTGCTTGTCCTCCCGCATCTGTTATAGCTTGGAGTGTAGCTTGAATTTCCCTTCCAGACAAGATCTCTTGAAATTTCTTCTCCAACACTAGTGGTGTGGGCTTTTCTCCTTGGGATTGGAAATCTTCCATAATTAACCGTTTTAATTTGGCTGGTTCCTCACAACCCTGAGACCAAGCAGGTTCTGGATTTATGGTAGAACGTCCCACAAGGATAAATTTACATTTATATTCTTGCGCCAATTTAATCACGCACTTGGCGGTAATCCCTTTCCCACCACCTGTAACTAAGAAAATTTCTTCAGCAGAAATTGGAATTCGGGAATCAACAGTTGCTCCTGTTCCAAGAGAGTCAGCGACGAGAGTAAATCTATCATCGCGGGTATATCCAACTTCGGTAATTAACCGATTGGGGTCTTGGAGTTCAGCTAAGATATGTTTGACTGCTATTTCTGTGTCTATATCTGGACTTAAATCGAGAGAACGACAAAAAACATTCTCCCATTCTCGATTCAGACTCTTGATCAATCCAGACAGTCCACCACTAATCACACCAAAGTTATGGGTCGCTCCACAACCTAATTTTCCATCTAGACGCACAACGCTGAAAAAGCAACTTAGTTTTTGGAGATGTTTGGCGATAGTTTTAGCGGTTAAGAATATATAACGGAGAATCAATTTGTCTGTTTCTAGATAACTAATTTCTGGGCGATCGCTATGTGTGGCTGGATGGAGATGGATAAAAGTGGCGATCGCTCCATACTTCTGTGATATATTTTGGAAAGTCTCTGTTAAAGTCTCTTCGCTCCAATCACTCAGAATTACTTGATCGACTCCAGTGATCGAAGTTGATGGAAGATTAGGAAAATTCAGCACCACTGTTGTCCAACCCTGATTGAGCAAAGCAGTAGCTAGTTCCTCAGTCATCGGAGAACCATCATTAGTAATTAGAGCGATTTGGTTTTCTGGGATAGTCTCTTCTATTCCATCTGGTTGTGGAAGTTGTTTTAATCTGACAGGAGAGCGAAAAACTGACTGATGTAATTCCGGTAATGGGGTTGCGAACTCTGTTGGTGAGAGCAATTTGGGTTGAGTTGCTTTCTGTTCGATGAACTGTAGGATTTCTCCCAAGGTACTCAGTTCGGCTAATTCTTCTGGACTCGGTTTGGGTAGATCGGGATATAACTCTAATAATCCCCCCAAAATTTCGACTCGTTTGATCGAATCGATTCCTAAATCTGATTCAATGTTCAGCGATAGGTCTAACATCTCTACTGGATAACCTGTTTTATCGCTGACAATATTAAACAGTATATGACTCAAATCATCAGGTACGGTTTCCACTATTTCCGTTACTGGTTGACTCTCCACTGGTAAAATTAGTTCTGTCACCACTTCATGAGTGGAATCGAGTAAGTTTGGAATCAGAGAGCGGATGTAGGTCGCAATTTCATTCAAAGTCTGTAATTGACCTACTTCCTCTGGATTAGGTTTGGGTAAATTAGGATAAATTTCTAGCAACCCTCCCAAAATTTCGACTCGTTTAATGGAATCAATTCCCAAATCTGATTCCATGTTCATCGACATGTCTAACATATCTACCGGATAACCTGTTTTATCGCTGACGATATTGAGCAAAGTTTGGTTGAGAGTAGTAGGATCGATTAGAGGAATTGACTTTTCTGTTTCTGAGATTCCTGAGATTTCTGGGATCTGGAGCAACTTTTCTGTTTTCACTTCTATTGGTGGAGCAGAAAGTTGTAATCGTGGTTGAGTCACACCAGAACGGAGTAAATCATAATTTGACAATAGTTGAAAGTGGTTTTCGATGAATTCTTGCTGATTTTGCAGGTATTGTTCATAAATCCGCAAGGTTTCTGTTTGGTGCTCATGAAACCACATCAAACTACGTTCAGAGATAGATCGCGCTAATTCCTGTTTTTGTTGTTGTTCTGGGGTGGTATCACCTTTTTTCCATAAGGTGTCTTGGCGTTGGATGAGATGGAAGAAACTGCGATTATATTCGGCTTGATTTTGCAAAGACTGCTCGTGAACCTTGACGATCGCACTTTGTTGGCGATGGAAATCTGCGAGAATTGAGTTACCCTCATCTATATTAGTTGTGGGAGGAGGTGAGGAAACTGCCGATTTTGCCAATTCGCCATGATTATTTGACATATTATCTAACTGAGTCTTACCATTACCGTTATGGGATTCGGGATTTTGATGGTTTAACACGCTAGTTAAATCTAAATTCGACCGTTTGAGTAAAGTGGAATGTCCGTTTGTTTGCTCTACTGGTTGTAAGCTGACTTGATCACCTTTTACTAAAGCTTGGGAAAATGCTGCTTCGGCTTTTTTTCCGAGGTTGCTTCCATTCAACTTGACGTTTAATGAGATTTTGGCTGGATTTTTGGGTAAGTTGTGGGAAGTAATTCCCGGAATTTGAGCTTGGTAGGGGTCGAGATTTTTTAGGGGTAATCCAGCTACACGCAATTGAACAACAGCTTCTCTTAAGGAGCGATCGCTATTTTTGTGATGATTTGCATTCAAGGCGATCGCTAAATGTGGTTTATCCGCTAAAATCTCTTTGACTAAGTTGGTGAGGACATTGCGCGGACCAAATTCGACAAAACAATATCCCCCAGCAGCATAAATATTTTCTATTTGTTGTTGAAATAGGACTTGGTTACGCAGCTGTTCTTTGAGAATTTGAGCGATCGCCTGTGGATCGCTGGGATAGCGATCGCCTGTGACGTTACTATAAATGGGAATTCGTGGTTGTTGAAAACATACCTTTGTCAGAGCTTGCGCAAAAGGCTTTTGGGCGTGAGCAACTAATGGCGTATGAAAAGCTGCGGAAACCTTTAACGGTATAGTCGCAAATCCTTGGGCGATAATTGCTTGTTCCACTTTAGCCAATTCGGTTTTCTTTCCCGCGACAACAACTTGACGCTGGGAATTTCGGTTAGCGATCGTCACTTGAGGAAAATCTCGAATTAATTCTGCTACTGTATTTCCATCCCCTTTCACTGCTAACATTCCACCAGCATCAAAATCAGGATCGCAAGGAGCAGCCATAGCTTGTCCCCTAGCTTTCACCAGGAACAAATAATCTGATTCAGTCAAAACACCACCAGCCCACAAAGCTGTCAATTCCCCAAAACTATGACCAGCGAGAAAATCTGGTTGGAATCCAGCTTGTGTCAGCAGACGATATAAACCAGCGCTGAATACCCCCAAAGCTGGTTGTGCGTATTCTGTTAATTGCAATTTTTCTAGCTGACTGGCTTTTTGGGATGGGTCAAATACCGGTTGAGGAAAAACTATATCTGATATGGGGTGTAACCCATCTTCACATAAAAGTTGATCCATGTAATTATATAGATATCGCCAAAAGGGAAAGTTGATGGTTAATTCTTTTCCCATTCCCAAGTATTGGGAACCTTGTCCAGAAAATAGAGCAACTACTTTACCGGTGGTGTCTATTCCAGATTGGCGATAATAGATCCCTTGGGGATGTTCCCAAGATTTAGCTTCTGGTTGTTTGTTCAACCACTCCAAACCAATCTGTAAAAATTCTCTAGCTGCGACAATGGAATTAACTACAAATCCGATTCTGGCGTTTGTCTGCGGAATAGTTAAGTTTTCAGCATCTTGGATTAACTCAGCATAGTATTTTTCACCATCATCTGACTGTAATTGCTGTTCCACCTCCCGACAACGCGATATCAGTTCTTGTGGTGTGGGCGCAGATAAAAGCACTATCTGGGAAAAATCGTTTAATCGATATTTATGTTCATGATCATTAGTGTATTCTTCCAAAATCACATGGTAGTTGGTTCCCCCGAATCCAAAAGCGCTCACTCCCGCACGTCTCGATTGATGAGGAGGACTAATCCAAGGTCTAGTTTCTGTATTTAGATAAAATGGGGAATCCTCGATATGCAATTTGGGATGTGGTTGAGTGACATTAATCGTTGGTGGTAAAACCTTATGATGCAAAGCCAGAGCCGTTTTAATCAAACTAGCAGCACCAGCAGCAGCTTTTGTATGTCCAATTTGGGACTTAACGCTTCCTAAAGCAATATACTGTTTTTGACCATGATTACTCTCAAACACTTGTCTAATCGATTCAAATTCTGTCCTGTCTCCCACCATTGTTCCAGTTCCGTGCGCTTCCACCAAACCAACTGTTTCCGGTGAAATTCCCGCATCTGTATAAGCTCGTTCTAAAGCTTTTACTTGTCCTGGCGCATGGGGTGCATAAATGCTTTTAGACCTACCATCACTAGAACTCCCTATACCTTTAATTACAGCATAAATCCGATCACCATCTCTACGAGCATCTGATAAACGTTTCAACACCAACATTCCCACACCTTCCCCCAACATCATCCCATCGGAATTGACATCGAAGGGTTTGACGTTTTCACTGGGTGAGACAGCAGGAGTTTTGCTAAAACACATGTAGGCGAAAGCTGAGTTATCTGTGTCAACTCCACCCGTCAACATCATATCAGCTCGATGTTCTACTAATTCGCTGATACACATCCTCAGCGCACCTAAAGAACTTGCACAGGCTGCGTCAACTACACAGTTAATTCCGCCTAAATCCAGTCGATTAGCAATGCGTCCGGCGATCACATTCCCTAACATTCCCGGAAAAGCATTTTCGTCCCATTGCACATATGCACTCTGGAGTTTGGCAATAATCTTCTGGGTATCCACCTCCGACAGACCGCTATGGCGCAACACCTTTTCCCAAATGGGATACTGTAATCTAGTTCCTAACGATACCCCCAGTTGTCTACCTGTCGCTACTCCTAAAATTACCCCAGTGCGATCGCGATTAAACTGACGAGATTCCCCATAACCCGCATCGGTGATAGCAGCTTTGGCGACAACCAAACCCAATAATTGCGAAATATCTGTCACTTCCAACAAATTAGGCGGTAGACCAAATTCTAAGGGATCAAAATCGATATCTGGGATAAATCCACCTCTTTTACAATAAGTTTTATCTGGTGTTTTAGGATTAGGGTCATAATAGTCTTCTATCCGCCAGCGTGATGGGGGGACATCAGTAATACAATCAACTTTCTGAATGATATTTTCCCAGTATTCTTGTAAGTTTTGGGAATTGGGGAATATAGAAGCCATCCCAATAATCGCAATATCAGTTGGAGAACCGTTTTCTGGATTGGTTTTGGCAAATTTTGGCAGAATTTTGCTGTGTGATGGGCTATTCTCAGTCATATTTTTTTTCACCGTAATCAATTTCCTCAAAGTCTTTTCACAGTCATTCACTTCTTTTTGTAACTGTGTTAAATAAGCCTCAATTCTCGAAGCAAACATGACGATATTTTCATTATTGTGGTAAATCCATTCAACTGATATATGGAGTGTCAGGTTATAAACTCTATACATCCCATTCCAGCTAATCTCAGTCTTAATTCTGTGTTGGTAAAATGCTATGCTTAGGCGGCTTAAACTGGGATATTAGCCTTTAAGAAACTTCATCCCTAGCCCTGTAACTTTAAATTGCCGCTCCTGACTATCTTAAACTGTTAATTAATCAATTACAACTTATATGCAACAGGTTTTAAGAAGGCAGGAGGACGAAGGCACAAGGCAGGAGGTAAATCCAAGATTTGAACTTTTAAATCAGCACTAAATAAGTAAAAACTCTTCCCTTCTGCCTTCTGTCTCCTGCCCTCTGCCTTTCTTTGGTGACTCTTTTTGTTCCAATATTTTTTATTCTGTCCTATACTAAGCTCAATTTACCAAAAGTTGCATATAAATTGCATAAGGAGGGTAAGAGACAGTAATATAAACAAAAAAAGCCAAATTCTCTCCCCCCAGACCCGCACGGGCCCGAAGGGAGAGAATATACATCCTAACAATCTGCCCTCCCATTGCTATCTCAGCTTGAGGGGGAAAAGATTATTTGGAAGATACTCTAATAGTAGTTGCTGCCTTAACTATTTCTCCTCCTCCTTAAGATAGATATTATGGCGATGAAATTTTCTCGAAAGGAATAGTTAGTTATGTAAGTATTAATATGCAAATTACGTATTTTTATTTTATGGTACTGCAGTACTATAAAATTCAGTAAAGAAACCCAAACTTTATTAGAGACTAGGAAAATTCAAAATTTTGATTTTGATTAGTAAAGACTAAAATTTATTGCATCTATCGAAAGGAAGATTTACTAGTCGTTCCATGTGGAATCATCGGTGATTTAGATAGTATTTATTATTTTTCGGTAAATTTGTTGCATATGGGTTGAAATTGCAGTTTAATCGGATTATTCTGTGTGGTTGAATAACGTCACTCTCTACTGTTCCTCAAAACTGGTTTTGAGATTGAGAATTTGCAGAATTAATCTATAAACAAACCCAAACATAGATCGATCTGTTTCCTTCTGAATCTACAGTATTGCAGTGTCACCACTTTTTACGATTTAACCGTATTGTATGTAGTTTTTGTAGCATGACTGGACAGACAAAAAACTATAAGGGCTTGATGGCATGAGATTATCTGAGTTAGATCCACTCATTCCGCTGGCGGAGTTGAGAGAAGAACTCCTCAAATTACCAAAAGGCTACTCTTTTTATGAAGAAGAATTGGTAGATTTTTTATCCCGGCGCAGATGGCCAGAAAGCGATCGCCGAATTGACAGAACCACCTTCTGGCGCTGGCGAAACGACAATGGCATCGAACATCAAAAAGTATTTAGCCGATTAGATGTTTTGAAACTTTGTCAGATCTGTGACCACTATCGAGTTGACGGTACCCGCAACGAATATCTGGAAATTATGAGAAAGAGAAAAGAAGTCGTTTTGCAAAAATAAGGTAGTTATGTAGGAGTCAAGAAGTAGAAGGCGGGGGAATTACCTTTAAATAAGTACCAAAGGTACAAAAAATTGAAGTATGTAATTAAAAAAGTTGCTCAAAAATCTCTTTCTCCCCTGCTCCCCTCCATTTCCCTACCAAAAATATCGAACCAACGTTATCAGGAAGTGCGATTACATGTACTTAATTCCATTTCTAATTGAGATGGAATTATTGTCAAACTTTATAGCTAATTTATCCGGTTTGCGTTATGGTACATAAAGTAAAGCATTCACTGACAAAACCTGTAAGTTGGTTTTCAATCACGTTGGCGATCGCCACAGCTGTAACCACAGGTATGCTATGTTTTTCCAGTCTAACGAAACTTCGTTGGAATATTAATTCTGATGCTACTCCTGCGATCGATCCGCCAACTCCCAGCATCATAGCTGTTTCTGCTTTAGGACGTTTAGAACCTCAAGGAGAAGTAATTCGATTATCTGCGCCTAATGCTCTGGCTGGAGGAGTCAGAATATCACAACTACGAGTTAAGAAAGGAGATCGAGTCCGAGTAGGACAGGTAGTTGCTGTTCTAGATAGCTATCAACCTAATCTAGCAGCATTAATTAAAGCTCAAGAACAGGTAAAAGTAGCTAAAGCAGCCTTAAATCAGGTGAAAGCTGGAGCAAAATTAGGAGATATTTACGCTCAAAAGGCAATTATTGCCCAAACAGAATCCGAACTAGCCGGACAAGAAGCATCACAAACAGCTACAATTGCTAGTTTGATAGCTCAGTTACATAATGCTCAAATAAATAATCGCAGGTATCAGCAGCTATATCATGAGGGAGCGATCGCTGCTATAGACGCGGATACTAAACGTCTGAACCTAGATACAATCCAACAACAACTCAACGAAGCTAACGCTTCATTAAAACGGACAAAAGAAACTTTAGCAAAACAGATAAAACAAGGGAAAGAAAGGCTCAAAAGTCTAGCTGAAGTTCGTCCTACGGATATACAAGCAGCAGAAGCTAATATTGATAGTGCTAAAGCGTCATTAAAGCAAGCTCAAGCAGATCTCTATTTAAGTTCTATTCATTCACCCATAGATGGTCAAGTACTGAAAATTAATGCTTGGCCTGGAGAAATAATTGGTAACGATGGGATAGCTGACTTGGGTCGTACTTCACAAATGATCGCAGTAGCAGAAGTTTACGAAACAGACATCAAAAAAGTCCATTTAGGTCAACCTTGTGTAATTACAGGTAGCGCCTTTTCAGGGAAATTGCGCGGAACAGTCATAGACATTGGTTTACAAGTGAGTAAACAGAATATTTTCTCCAATAATCCAGGAGCAGATACAGATAGCAAAGTAGTGAATGTGAAAATTCGCATTGATAACCCCAGAGATAGTATGAGAGTTGCTGGTTTGACAAACTTACAAGTTGAAGTATCTATCGGTTTAGACGGGGAACAGAAATTGCAGTCCGCACAAGGGGTAAATGATGCCTAAAATACCTTTAGCGTGGTTACAATTAGCTAAACAGAGAGTACGCTTCTGTGTCGCTTTAGCGGGAATTGCTTTCGTCGCTATCTTGATGTTTATGCAAATTGGGTTTCAAGATGCTCTCTACGCCAGTGCGACGCAGGTACATAAAAACTTGCAAGGAGATCTGTTTTTGATTAGCGCTCAATATAAATCTTTAACATCCAATCAAAGTTTTCCCCGCTCTCGATTATATCAGATTTTAGGGTTTGCTGGAGTGGAGTCAGTCGCACCTTTACATGTGGAATTTGCTAAACTCAAAAATCCAGTCAATGGACGTAAATATCCGATATATGTCCTAGGATTTGACCCTGTTCGATCTGTCTTCAAGTTACCAGAAATTGAGGAAAATTTTCGCTTACTGGAAATTCCCAACCAAGTGTTTTTTGACCGAGGTGCTCGTCCAGAATTTGGACCGATTGCTGAATACTTTACTCAACACAAACCGGTTAATATGGAGATCTTTAGTTATAATGGCTCCATTGGTTATAAAGTAAAAGTATGCGGTTTGTTTACTTTAGGTCCTTCTTTTGGAGTTGATGGAAATTTAATCGTGAGTAACTCTACATTTCTGAGCATATTTCCTGACCGTACAGCCGGAAATATAGATATAGGGTTAATTTACCTCCAGCCTGGTGCTGATATTAAAAAGGTTGCAGCTAATTTGACAGCAAAATTACCTAAAGACATTATGGTAATGAACCGCCAAGAATTCATCCAGTTTGAAGAAGACTATTGGACAAAAAGAACCCCCATAGGATTTGTGTTTAATCTCATGGTGATTATGGGATTTATTGTGGGTGTCATCGTTGTTTATCAGATTCTTTATAGCAATATATCGACACATTTAATAGAATTTGCAACTCTCAAAGCAATGGGATTTAAAAATAAGTATCTTTTGGGGATGGTTTTCCAACAAGCTTTAATTTTAGCAGCATTAGGCTATATTCCAGGTTTTGTGATTTCTATTGGGATTTATGATATTGCGAAGAATTCGACTATGTTACCAATAAACATGGATTTACAGAAATTATACATAGTCCTAATTTCTGTAATTGTCATGTGTCTAACTTCAGGATTTTTATCTACTAATAAGCTACGGAAATTAGACCCAGCAGAGATCTTTAACTAAAGGTGATATAGTGATGAATTCAAATAAAATCATCCAAATTACCCATCTGAATCACTACTTCAGTCATGGTAAAATACGTGACCAGACTTTATTTAATATCAATCTGACAATCTTTTCCAGCGAAATTGTGATTATGACAGGTCCGTCTGGTTCGGGAAAGACGACTTTACTGACTTTGATCGGTGGTTTACGTTCTGTACAAATGGGAAGTCTCCAATTTTTGGGACAAGAATTACTGGGAGCTAGTAATGAAGAATTGGTCAAAGTACGTCGTCAGATCGGTTATATCTTTCAAGGTCATAACTTACTCGATTTCTTAACAGCTAGACAAAATGTGCAAATGTCCTTGGAATTACAGCCAGATATCTCTCTATTAGAATCGCAGATCAAGTCAGAAGCTATGTTGTGTGCTGTCAATTTAGAACACAGGATAAATTATTATCCCCCCGATCTTTCAGGAGGACAAAAACAGCGCGTGGCGATCGCTCGCGCTTTAGTCTCTCACCCCAAATTAGTTTTAGCTGACGAACCGACAGCTGCTTTAGACAGTAAAACTGGTCGAGATGTTGTTACTCTCATGCAAAAATTAGCCAAAGAGCAAAATTGCACTATTCTCATGGTTACTCATGATAACCGCATTTTAGATATCGCAGACCGAATTATTCGGATGGAAGACGGTCGATTGGTTTCTTAAACGGGGAGTAGGGGAGTAGAGGAGCATTCACCATTAGCGATCGCTTGAAATAGATCCTGCGTAGCGTGGTCTGGAGTTTCTCTCTTAACAAGAATACCATCTCCGTTGGCAAAATTGTTAGGTTAAGGTTAGAGAAGACAGATTTTTTGCAGAATACGGTCGGAATTTCTAGCTTTAGGAAGATGTAATGTTACAAACAAATTGGAAAATCGGCTCTATTTTAGGAATTCCCTTATTCCTAGACCCGTTATGGTTCATTTTTTTGGGATTGGTCAGCTTAAACTTCTCCCTATCTTACCATGCTTGGGGAACAGTGACAGCGGTTAGCGCTGGTTTTTTTCTGGCGCTATCACTATTTGCTTGCGTTCTATTACATGAATTGGGTCATAGTATAGTAGCTCAATCTCAAGGAATCAAAGTTAATTCCATTACGCTATTCCTCTTTGGCGGAATCGCAACTATAGAGTCAGAATCCAAAACTCCCCTAACAGCATTTCAAGTGGCGATCGCTGGACCTGCTGTCAGTTTTATCCTGTTTTTAGTCTTGCGTCTAGTCTCTGCTTGGATGAATCAGACCTCACTCATCTCCATCATGTTAGGCGATTTAGCTCAAATAAATCTCGTTGTCGCTGCTTTCAATTTGATTCCTGGTTTACCCTTGGATGGAGGACAAATCTTAAAAGCAGCTATCTGGAAAGTTACAGGCGATCGCTTTCGGGCGGTACATCTAGCTGCTAAAGCAGGAGAACTTCTCGGTTATGGAGCGATCGCTTGGGGATTTCTGATTGATTTCTTCAGTCAGGAATTAGTCACTGGCTTATGGATTGTCATTTTAGGTTGGTTTTGTACGCGGACTGCGAAAAACTATGACCGTGTGACCACAATGCAAGAAACATTGTTGAATTTAGCCGCATCTACAGCTATGACACGGGATTTCCGCGTAGTTGAGGGAAACCAAACTCTACGCCAATTCGCCGATCTCTACCTTTTAGCAACTTCTGCTCCCCAAGCTTTCTTTGCTGCGTCTGATGGTCGTTATCTAGGTATGGTCAAGATTGATGATTTGCGTACTGTGGAAAGGAGTCAATGGGAATCTCAGACTTTAGCTAATATTGTTCACCCACTCAGTACCATCCCCACTGTGACTGAATCAACTTCCTTGGGGATGGTAATTAACAAACTGGAAAACGAACAACTTTCCTATATTACAGTTCTAACTCCTGCAGATGCTGTTGCTGGTGTGATTGACCGCGGAGATATTCTCAGAGCGATCGCACAGAAATTAAATTTACGGTTAACTGATGCAGAAATTAAACAGGTCAAGGAAGAAGGTAAATATCCATCAGGATTACAGCTAGGGATAATCGCCAAATCTGTGGAAACCTGAGGATGAATCCCAATCAAAGAGAGGCAGAAGGTAAGAGGTTTTTAGTTAACTTCACTTTTAGTTACATACTTCAGTTTTTTTGCGTCTTTCTACTGATTTAAAAGTTAAAGTCCTTGATTTACCTTCTGCCTCCTGCCTTCGTCCTCCTGCCTTCTTAAACGCTACTCCGGCTTTTAAACACTCCCCATAAATAAATAGCAATAATTGCTCCAATGACTGATACTATCAGTCCCGGAATATTTAATCTGGCTGCTGTTACTGTTAGCGTTCCTGTACGCACCAGGGTAAACAAAGTACCACCAAGGAAGGCTCCCACAATACCTAAGATCATTGTTGAGAGAATTCCACCACCTTGATATCGTGGATAAATAGCTTTGGCGATCGCTCCAGCTAATAATCCTAAAACTATCCAAGCAAGCATATTCATACAATTAACTCGATAAAAGGAAAACGAACAAGCGATAAAACTTGATTTGCTGACATCAATTCTATTAGTCCTACTTTCTATCTATTTCTCCCAAACGATATAAATATATTTCTCCCAAGCTAATCAATGGATAAATCAAACAATTTAGACGGACAGTTAAATTACCCAAGTTCTCCCCCCTCTTGACCCTTTGGGTGCGCCACTTGCTTCAAGTCGGGGAACCCGCCCAACGCAGTGGCTTACCGCACGGCCAAGATTGGGGAGAACACATATAAGGAAATCTGCCTCAGTCGATCTAAAAGGAGGATCAAATATTTCCCAAACTTCAGAGTTTTTAATAGCTCTGTCGAATATGTTCCTCTATAATAATTACAAACTAGAATAGTGTTCCTCTATCTTGAGGGAGATATTGAATCTGGTTCTTTTTAAACATAAAGTGTTTATGAGCATCAAAAAAGTTTTTGACCAAGTAGCAGCCGATTACGACAACCTACGCCGTATTTTGATTCCCTGTTTTGATGACTTTTATACAACAGCAGTTAATGTGATCCAAAAAGACCATAACACACCACTAAAAATTCTAGATTTAGGTGCTGGTACAGGAATTTACTCAGCTATGGTACAAGCAGTTTTCCCTCACGCCCAATTAACATTGCTAGACTTATCTCAAGATATGCTGGAAAAAGCCAAGTCCCGATTTAGTCAAATGGGTAAATATCCTAAAATTATTATTGGTGATTATGTGGGAACTGATTTAATCGGTGGTTATGACGTTATAATTTCTGCTCTGTCTATCCATCATTTATCCCATGCAGAAAAAGAACATTTATATCACCGAATTTATGATCTGCTTCACCCTGATGGAATATTCATCAACGCCGATCAGGTTTTAGGAAAAACCCCCGATTTAGAAAAACTCTATCGCCAAAACTGGTTGGATTCTATCCGCGCTGGAGGTATATCGGTAGCAGATTTACAAGCCGCTCAAAAACGCATGGAATATGACCGCATGTCCCCCTTGGATATGCAACTTAGCTGGCTAGAAACAGCAGGTTTTCAAAACGTTGATTGTTGGTACAAGAACTTCAGCTTTGCTGTATTTGGTGGATATAAAGCCAAATGAAAAAAATCAAGGAACGTAGTTAATATGACAGAACTTACATTAAACCTCAATCCGATTATTCAGTTAACTGGAGAGCAATTTTACGAACTGTGTGTAAAAAACCGGAATTTAAGATTAGAACGTAATTTCCAAGGAGAACTAGTCATCATACCACCAACAGGAGGAGAAACGGGCAAAAGAAACCTTAATTTATGTTTTCAACTAGCATCATGGAATCAACAAAAGCATTTGGGAGAAGCTTTTGATTCTTCCACCGGCTTTACTTTACCAAATGGTGCAGTTCGTTCTCCTGATCTTTCTTGGGTAGAAAAATCTCGCTGGGACGCTTTGACACAAGAGCAAAGGGAGAAATTTATTCCTTTGTGTCCTGATTTTGCTCTTGAACTTATTTCGCCATCAGACACTTTGAAAGAATCTCAAGAAAAAATGCAGGAATATAGATCAAATGGCTGTAAGTTAGGTTGGTTAATCAATCGTAAAAAACAGGAAGTAGAAGTTTATCGCTTAGGACAGGAGGTAGAAGTTTTACAATCACCACAAACCCTTTTAGGCGAAGATGTTTTACCGGGATTTGTCCTGGATTTACGAGATATATGGGGATAATCTATTTGATATATCACTCAATGATAATTACAATCTAGAACTCTACGCCTCTATCTTGAGACAGGTATTAGGTGTATGGAGCAGATGGGAAAATGTTAATATAAGAAAGACGCACCATAACTCAAGTAGGTAAATTATGATTCAGGCTTTAACTGAAACTAAGATAGTAACATTTGAGGAGTTTGTCCAATGGAAGCCAGAGGTGGGGCGATATGAACTATACGATGGGGAAATTATTGAGATGGCACAACCATTAGGAGATCATGAGGATATTACTGGCTTTTTATCCGAGACAATTGCATCTGAGTACCTTCGTCTAAATTTACCCTATCGAATAACTAAAACAGTACTGGTTAAATCTCTTGAAGGTGAATCAGCTTACTCCCCAGATGTTTTAGTGTTAAATCGTCCCAACTTAGTCAATGAGCCATTATGGAGACAAGCATCTACAGTTACTCAGGGTGCATCAATTTCGTTAGTTATTGAAGTTGTCAGTACAAACTGGCGTGTTGACTACTTGAGGAAAGCCGGAGATTATGAAGAGATTGGTATTCCTGAATACTGGATTGTTGATTACTTAGCTTTAGGAGGTAAGCGATTTATTGGTAGTCCTAAACAACCAACTATTTCTATTTATGAGATGGTAGACGGGGAGTACCAAGTTAATCAGTTCAAAGGTGATGAACGGATAATATCCTCAGTATTTAAGGAGTTGACTTTAACTGCTAATCAGATTTTTCGTGCTGGTGATTAGTCCTCCCCTGCTTTCATTCACTGGTGAGTTTTAGAAACTTCTGGACTGCGAATTAGCAAATATCCCTTATCACTCTCTTGAATAGCAATTACCGCTGGCCGATTATCAGGAGTCGCATTTAGTGGTAAATTTTGAACTAAATAAATCCAGCCCCCTCTTTCTAGAAGTAAGCGCCAAATTCTCGGCTGTTTAGGGTTACTGGTGTCAGTATCTTCTATACCACGTAAATCTTCAAATAGACCTCGATCGCCAATTATTTTGTAACCTTTCAAAGGCGGATCTGTAAACAAATCATCTAGTTTCCGTCCCGCAACAAACTTGTCCTCTGGTGAAATTAGAGCAATAACAGGTAAGGTGGAATTTTGACCAGCATCTCTGCGAGCATCCGCAATACCTTGCCATTGTGCTAACCAAAAGATCGCAATTAAAACCCAAGATACGATGACTATCTCATTCACTAGCGATCGCAAGAAATCCACTGAACGCAGTTGAACAGAACTATAGACAAATAGGGAATTCAGCAACTTAGCTATGGGCGATCGCTGACGTTGGGTATGGGGGATGAATCGATGGGAGAGCAAATACTGGAAAGTCCCAACTACAATTTCGCTGATGATTTTGATTAACCATATAGTTATATTAATCGCGATCGCTACTAAGAAAAAAGCGATCGCCGTTTTAGCGATCGCCCAACCATCTCCAAAAAATATTTGTAGGGGGACTATGAGAAACGACTGTACAGGTAAATCCAGACTAGAAATTTCTAGCTGAAAAAAGTAGAAGTATGACCAACGATAAATCCACCCAGCAAAAAATAGCGCCGTTCCCAGCAAACCAATTACACTGGTAAACTTACCCAAAATATGCGGATCTGATGTGGGTTTGGGATCTGAGGTCACAGAAGCACTCCAAAAGTCAAGTCTTTGATTAGAGAAAGTTAGAAATATGTTACGAAGGAATACAGTAGCTTAATTTTTGCCTTCTGTCCATATCGCCCTCACCCTAAATCCCTCTCCCAAGGGGAGAGGGACTTTGAATTTCCCCCTCGCCCTTTGGGAGAGGGGGCTAGGGGGTGAGGGCTGCGGGACTGAGTTTTACGCTTACCGGGCTTTTCTATAAATTCTTAAATTAATTTATTAATTCTCTTTATTTTACCGAAATATGATAGAATTTACCGAGAATTTACTGAAAAAAGTTGTAGAAGTTAAACAGAAAATCAATACCTATTAAACAGCATTAAGACTATGACTACTTTTTTAAACGTGATGTTGGTGGGGATCTTGTCAGCAGCAGTGCTGGAAAGTAGCCCAGTGTCAGCAATTGGACAGGAAATCAAGACAGAAAATAGATTGGTAGCACAAACACCAGTCAAATCAAATGCTATAGCATTACCCATAGCATTACCAGATTTAGCCAAGATTTCTCTCAAAGGAGGAGCATCGAGCAGTGGTAGGGTAGTTGGAATTGATGCTCAAGCGCAAACATTAAAAATCCAGCGTGGGCGAAAAACTGGCTTGATCGCTCTCAGCCAAATTCAAATAGTAGCATTTGAAAATAGTGCTATAGCTTACAGAAAAAATGGTCATCCAATTATGAGGGGTAGAGATACACGTCCTCAAGGTAAGCCAGAAACTTGGAGCGATCTATCTCTAAATAATTTTAGGATGAAAAATCCGGCTCAAGGTCAAGCAGAAGTAAAACTAGGTCCGCCTGTAGTTAACTCCGATCTGTTACGAGGGATACAGTCAGTTGCGCAAGATCGGCAATATGTGGTGGAACAAATCCAATTTAATCCGCAAAAAAGAACTATGACTATTCAGGCTACACCTTATTAATTTATAATTTTAAACATAAGTGCTTATGCAGAAATTTCTCCCCAGTATATTAGCAGTTGGTATTTACATAATTCCCATAACGGTGACATCCATAGCCCAACCTAGTTGGGGAGAAACGCCAAATCCCTCAACACAAGCTGCCGAAAACCTACTACAGCAAGCAATTCAAAAGGTAAAAAAACAGGAATATCAAGCAGCTATACCCATATTCGAGCAAGTTCTTGTGATGGTACGAGAACAGAATGATCAGAAAAATGAAGCATTGGTACTAGTTGGGCTTGGGTTTTGTAACAATAACTTAGGAGAAAAGCAGAAAGCACTGGATTTCTACAACCAATCTCTTCCCCTATGGCGGGTGGTGGGCGATCGCTCTGGCGAAGCTACTACTCTCAATAATATTGGTGCAGTCTACAGCGCTTTAGGAGAAAAGCAGAAAGCACTGGATTTCTACAACCAATCTCTTCCCCTATGGCGGGCGGTGGGCGATCGCTCTGGCGAAGCTCGTACTCTCAATAATATTGGTCTAGTCTACGACGATTTAGGAGAAAAGCAGAAAGCACTGGATTTCTACAACCAATCTCTTCCCCTATGGCGGGCGGTGGGCGATCGCTCTGGCGAAGCTCGTACTCTCAATAATATTGGTGGAGTCTACGACGATTTAGGAGAAAAGCAGAAAGCACTGGATTTCTACAACCAATCTCTTCCCCTAAAGCGGGCGGTGGGCGATCGCTCTGGCGAAGCTACTACTCTCAATAATATTGGTCTAGTCTACGACGAATTAGGAGAAAAGCAGAAAGCACTGGATTTCTACAACCAATCTCTTCCCCTAAAGCGGGCGGTGGGCGATCGCTCTGGCGAAGCTTCTACTCTCAATAATATTGGTGGAGTCTACGACGATTTAGGAGAAAAGCAGAAAGCACTGGATTTCTATAACCAATCTCTTCCCCTAAAGCGGGCGGTGGGCGATCGCTCTGGCGAAGCTACTACTCTCAATAATATTGGTCTAGTCTAC
>Ga0209611_10005095_pt1 | contig 22237 bp, 14 predicted proteins | sample S1TSphgellanicum_3_FD_187693 | JGI IMG/M metagenome (GOLD analysis project Ga0209611, IMG submission 187693) | Host-associated microbial communities from peat moss isolated from Minnesota, USA - S1T2_Fc - Sphagnum magellanicum MG (SPAdes) (version 2) | ecosystem: Host-associated > Plants > Peat... | reverse complement strand
GTAACAAAAAAAAAAAAAAACATTTAAATGGTTTGAAATGAAATGTGAAAACATCACGTTGATCAAACAAGTTGGAAAAAATTGAACCAATAATGAAGGCTTGAAGAAAAAGCCAAAGTCTAAAGGAACCTATTCTATGTAATAGGTTCCTTTAAACCTATTACATATTATACATGTAATAATACATCTTCATCTTCATCTTCAATGTAATGCAAAATAGAGCTACTATATCTACAACACTTTGTTTGTACAACTAGAGATAGAACGGTGGATAAATGATGAGCCATAACCTTTGAATATTCTAGCAAAGAAAGACTCAATGGTGGGCTAAGTAAGAATTCCTCATGGGAAAAAAAAGGGATTGTCTTCTACATTGGAGGCGACCAATCTCTATGTTAAGTAATGGAATGTTAATTATCAAGATTTGGCCAAAAACCCACACTAGATACTTGAAACTGTGAAGGTTAAACTTACTCACAATCAATATTGAATCTAGATTTTTTTTAAATAGAAGCATTTGGGTCGCTATTTTCCTCCTTCATAACATCAGTTTACTCTTCAAGAACATTGAATAGCGATTGCAAAAGCTCAAGATAAACATCTCGGTCCAACTCAAACAAAAGAACATGTTTTCCAAGATTTTGACATGCTTTCAAGAAGTTACCTACTTCAGGTAGAACCTCTTAATGAGATTTGCAATACAAAATGAGAGAAATAAAAAAGAGTAGAAAAAGACATGAAATTGGACAAAGTTGAAAGCAAAGGGAATTGAAAGAGACTTGTGGAAGCATTAATGTCCACCACTAGACTCTTAGGAGATGACAAGGCAAGGAAAAGCAATTGGAAAGTGTCAAAGTGGATCTTGTGTCCAGCTCTAAAAGGCAAGCCACTACTCAAAACTATCATAATATCTTGAGTGGTCCAATTAAAGAACCCATCATCATCTTGAATGCCTCCTTGTTGCGTATCCTTTGAAAAAAAAACCTCCCATTTTCATGCACAAGGAGAAGAACCCTTTGCTCATGAAAATTTGTGACATATAATATAAGAAATATGTTAGTATTGAGCCCACATGGACACATGAAACTTTGGTGGAGTTTCAAAGAAGGTTTACTTTTTTATTGGGGAATTTGGGATTTGTGCAATGCATACTATTGACGACAACAAACTTCGAGTGAATTTTGAAGTTATAATTCTCCAAGTAGGACTTGATGTCTCTTAAAACCTAGAAGTCATCATCGTAAAAAAAAAAGGATGAATCCATCCCTTACAAGATATTTGTCCACAAATGTGAATTTTTTGTAGTACTAAATTATGATGAAATGAATTATACTTTTTTTTTCAAGTTCTTTTTACAATATATTCTAAAGTGAAAATTTTGGTTATATGTAATAACCATGAATTTGATGTGTTAATGAATGGTAATGTTAAGTTTGTTGAAACTTAAAACAAGAATAATGAACAAATGCATGTGAAATGCAAATATGTTGTTACAATATTGTGAAACATTCTACAGGAATTTTAATTTCAATTCTACCATTTGGTGACCATCTTGTGGGGAATTTTTTTTTCTTGTTCTTTCTTTCAATAAAGGGAAGGTTTTTTACAAATTTTGTTCTATATCATAGATGAGAATGGTATAAATGCATAATTTTTTTTTTCAATTCAAAATTTTAAAGGGTCTATTAGAAAGTATTAGAGGTTTATGTGGTTGACACCATAAGGATTACAAAGTGATTTATAGACTTTTAAGACAAAGAATTGTGAAACAAGATAAATCAGATGGTGACCCATAGTCTACAACGATAATTAGACTTGGAAGCAAATCGACAAGTTATTTGAAAGTCAGACAAAAGACAATTTTGAAAATGGATAAATGTATGTAGGGATTACAAAAACCCCATATTAGAACCAGATGTTGCATAGACGAGTTTTGAAAACACATGAAAGGCCTACAAGGCATAAGCTATTTCTCCCACAAGAAGTGGTATGGCGGGATGTCTAGACTAAGGGTCTTAAGAGAAAGCACAATTCCAAACAATGATCTCCACAAAGAGATGTAGTCAACTATTCATCTGAATGAGTGGATGCAATATACAATTTAGTCGTAATTTGTGGTTCAAAATTGTAGAGATCAAGATGGAGTAGGGACTTCTATAATATCAAGCGCAAGAAATCTCATCCACAATCAGTGACTAGTCGAAGGAGGGATGTTACAAGAGGTATACAACCCAAGTTTGTGTATCAATCTACATTTCCAAATTACTATGAACCAATGGAACACCAAAAGGTGGATGAAAACACCAATGTTGATGTGTGTGAGGAGACTCAAGAAAATTACCCATGATCATCTAGGTATGGAGAAGCACAGGTGAATGCGTTGGATGAAGTATCATAGTCATACTTGCATGAAGGGAATCCAAAGTTGGATCAAACAAGGTACACAATCGAAACATGGGATAATGAATCTATGGATTCAAGATGATTAGTTATTTTCAAAGGTCTATGCATTTTGTGAGGAAGGACATGTAATCATGGATTGTCCTTTTGTGCCTTTTCACATTAGAACATGTATTACTAGGCATGTGGAGTTATAGAATGTGGTAGGAGCATTAATGGATCAACCACAAGAACAAGAATTAGGAATTCTTATAGTCTAGAATAGATTTAGAAGCATGGAATTAGGAAGCCAATTGGGACCACAAAGTCCACATATTCATCCATCTATTTAAAATAAGAGCAAAGAACCAAAGGGGTATTCACATCCACATATTACATCATAGTGGATACCAATGGGTAGCCATAGATTGGAGTATCATCAATCTTGCATTAACATAGCTCCACCAATAATGTCAAAAGTGGCAGTTGTTGAAACCTAGAAACATGTTGGAGAAGGAATTATTCAATCATTTGATGCATGTATAACAACCATAGGAGTGGAAACGGTTATTGTGCCCAACATAGATGGTGTTAAAAGGGGAGTATTAATTGGATCTACATCAAAATTAGGTAGCAGATCAAGTGGAGTTTCAGTAGTAATGAATTTGAGTCGAAGTTGGCCACTATCAACAATTACTACTGGAGTTGTTGGCATACTTCAAATGGTGTTTACTCATCCAATAATGACTACTCATGTGAATAGGACTATAGATCGACCACTGATGAATTCAATGGTTGTTGGAAGGTGAAAAAGTGTAAATGCCACGTAACAAAAAGGGGGATACCGAAAACCAATTGCTATAACTCCACCAATTTTTTATCACAAAGATTACCATTATGTTAGGCCAAACAGGGTAGCTTTTAAGTATCCTGATTGAAAAAAAGATATTGATCTAGATGTTCATGTCAGAATGTTCAATTCTATAGTATAAGCAAATGCAAAGACTTTTGAAGAGTATATCATTAATGTGTTTAGTTATATGCTATGAGATATGACATCAAACTAATGCTATAATTACATGTCAAAATTTCCTAACAATACTTTTCCGGAGCTTACACAAACATTTTGCAAATGTCATCGAAAGACTCAAAATGACGAACAAATATACATGGATTTGAAGAACATGAAATAGGAAGAAAGTGAGTAGTTGGAGGTTTATTATTAGTGGATTCAAAAGTTGGCTCATGGTTTACAAGTACCAACCATATATCATTTTCTAACTACTGTGTTTAGAATAGGTTTACAATCATACCTCATAATTGCGACTATAGGGATGAAGCGGTCAACATTACAAAAGCATAAGGAGGCGACAATGATATGTGAAGAAGGTATGACTACTATAGAAGGAAGGAGTCCACTATTAGTACCACAAAATTATTACAAGAAAATAAGCAGGAAATGAAACATTCAAGGTTCATTAAAAGGAACAATCAAGAAATCACAAAGGTTGTATGCTTCGAATGCTACAATCACAAAACTATGGCTTGCACTAATAACAAGGCTTAAAGGTTCTACATGCACTAAAAACCATGAAAGGAAATAATGAAAACCATTCCATTATATACTATGTCCTAACCCTAAAATAGCCGCCACTTAACCCTAACCTAGCCATCACCTAACCCTAGCCACCACCAAACCCTAACCCTAATCGCCACCAAAACCTAATCTTAGCCACCGCCAAACCCTAAGTAGCCTCCACTTCCAAACCCTAAACATCACTATTCAACCTAACCTAACTACTATAAAGATGTGTATGTTATTCATCCTTTTGATGAATGTTTAACACATTCATCAACATTGGGAATTAGAAACGAATAATATTTCTAACATTCCCACTTTATGAAGTTTCTAATCTCAACATGTTTATCAACTTATGATGTCATTCTTTTGATAATGCCTTGGTAAGCACATCCACCACCATGTGTTCCGTTAGACAATATTCAAATCGAACTTCTCCATTTTCAACTCATTCTCGAACAAAATGATGTTGTACATTAATGTGTTTTGTTCGTGCGTGGTGAATGGGATTCTTGGTCAATGATATCACACCTTGATTGTCGCATCAAATCACCATCACTTTTGTCTCTTCCATGTATCCTAAATCCATCATTGATTTTGTTATCCATATGGCCTCTTTTATGGCTTGCATGTTCACCATGTATTTCGCCTTAATGGTGAACAATGCTATTGTAGGTTGTCGTTTGCTACTCCAAGAAATGGCTCCACCTCCGATCATGAAAACAAACCCTATGATGGACCTCCTATCTTCAAGATCACCACCCCAATCCGCATCACAATATCCAAGCACTTCCTTGGATGGTGTTACACCAAATTGTAATTTCATTTGCAATGTACCTTGCAAGTATCGAAAGATTTGTTTGACGGCCATCCAATGCTCCATGTTAAGGTTCGCCATGTGTTCACTTAACACGCTTATTGGGTATGCCAAGTCGGGTCATGTGCACAACATGGCATACATCAAAGACCCAACTGCTTGTTGATATGGAAATCCCTTTGATTCATCATTTCCATTCGCATTCCTTTGTAACTTCACTTTGGGATTGAATGGAACTCCAATGGGCTTACATTCTTCCATTCCAAAATGCTTCAATATTTCTTTGAGGTATTTGATTTCGTTGATGCGTAGGAGTCATTCATCACGATTCCTTTCCACCTCCATCCCCAAAAAGAAATGCAACTCCCCAAGGTCCTTCATTTCAAATTTTTGATTTAGTTCCTCTTTGATTTGCAAAAGTTTGTTTTGATCGTTGCACACCAAAATGAGGTCATCCACATAGACCACAATGAAAAACTTCACATCTCCCACTTGTGCAACATACACACTAAGATTGGCCTCACTCTTCATAAATTCAATGCTTTTGAGAAACGCATCTAACTTTTGATTCCATGCCCATCGAGATTGTTTCAAACCATACAAGAACTTGTGAAGCTTACACATAAGATGTTCACCTCCTTGGTGCAGGAACCCTTGAGGTTGCTCCATGTAAATCTCCTCTTCAAGCTCGTCATTGAAAAATGCAGTTTTCACATCCATTTGATGGATCTCCATGTCTTCCAAGGCTGCCAATGCAAGAATACAACGAATAGATGTAAACTTTGCGATGAACACAAAAGTTTTGTTGTAATCCACTTTGTACGTTTGGGTAAAACCTCTTGCCATTAATCTGGCCTTGTAGCGTTCCACTTCCCCATTTGCGCCTTCTTTGATTTTGAACACCCATTTGCAAAAAACGGGTTTCCTACTGATGGGAAATGGTACCAAAGTCCATGTGTTGTTTGTCATGAAGGAATCATATTCTTCTTGCATCACACACTCCCACTCCTTGGAATTTTCACATGTCAATGTTTCTTCAATATTTTGGGGCTCCTCTAAAAATGCAATGGTGGTGCACTCCACCTCCTTGGTAGCAATCCACCAATCCCAAGGCCATTCCCTTTGTTGCCTTTGAGGTCTTTCCCTCGGCACATCTTGTGAAGGTTCACTAGATGGGTTATCATTGGAAACAACAAATTCTTCTTCCAATGAAGAACTTGGTGTGGATTCACTTTGCACACCTTCCATCCTTGTTTCATTCAAAGGTGTATCTCGATTAAAGGTCAATGGTTCTTCTCTTTCAACTTTTTCATGCATAACTACATTTTCTTCTTTCTCGGGATGAAACGCACCACCTATTTCCTTTGACCCTTCAATGAACATGACATCTCTACTTTTGATGATTCTCTTGGTTTCTACACACATCAAGCGATACGCTTTGGTGCCTTCACAATATCCTAAAAACACAGAAGGCATGGACTTAGACTATAATTTGGTCTTCTTCTCATCGAGGACATGTGCAAAAGCTTTATAACCAAAAACTATCAAATGAGACACATCGGGTTTCCTACCACTCCACGCTTCTTGAGGGATCTTGGAATCAAGAGCCTTGGTTGGACATCGATTTTTGTTGTACACCGTCGTGTTCACCGCTTCACCCCAAAATTCAAGTTCGAACCTTTGTGCAAGAATCATGCTTCTTGCACATTCCATGATGGTTCTATTGGCACATTCTGCACCACCATTTTGTTGTGGGTAATAGGGCGCACTTGTTTGTCGTTGAATTCCACATTCCACAAGAAATGCGTCAAATTTCTTAGACACAAATTCTCCTTTATTGTCGAATCATAACACTTTGATTTTGTGACCAATTTTGTTCTCCACCAACACCTTGTATTGTTTGAATTTTTCAAACACTTTTCCTTTGGCCTTCAAAAAATAGACGTGAGTTTTCCTTGAAAAATTGTCAATAAAAGTGAAAAAGTATCACGCTCCATCATGCGATGTAATCCTCATTGGCCCGCACACATTGGTGTGGGTAATCTCCAAAAGTTGTGAAGCCCTCATTGCTCCATCCTTGGGAAATGATGTTCTTTGATGTTTGCCTTTGACACATCCTTCACAAATGCGATGCAACGACACTTCTTTCACATTCATGCCATGCACCATGGCATCCAACTCCTTAAGGCTTGCCATGTTGAGATGGCCAAGTCTTTCATGCTAAAGCATTGCACCATCCTCCAAAGAATTTGTAATGTGTGTCGCGTCCTTATGCACCTTCACATTAAAAAGGTACAAGTTTTTGTCCCTTCGTGCTTTCGCCACAACAACTCTTCGAGCATCGTTGACCTTACAACCATCCTTGTCAAACTCTATTTTGAAACCTTCAGAAATGAGTTTACTCACGGAAATGAGACTATTCTTCATTTTCGGAACATGAAGAACTTGGGTGATGGTTGTGTGTGTCAATTCACCTCCCACTTGCATTGTGGCTTTGATGTTCCCCTTGCCAATGGCCTCCAAAATGATGTCATTGCCTATGAACACCCTCCTTAGGGAAATGCGTTCGTACGTGGTAAACCATTCTTATTTGAATGTCATGTGTTGTGTTGCACTAGAATTGATAATCCAATCATACGTGGTATGATCATTAACATTCAATGTTGTAACAAACATTTGTTCGTGATTGTCACAAGCTTGAATAGCTTTTTCTTTTTCATCATTTTTCTTCTTCAAACAATTTCTCACAAAATGTTCAGGTTTTTTACAATAGAAACAAAACTTCTTGTTTGACTTGTGAGTTTTGTTGACTAATGCGGTAGTCTCGGAACTCTCACATTCTTTTCTTTTGGACACTTTGTGAAGCAACCTTGTTACAATGAATTGAAGGTTTACATCTTTTGTGGACATGGATTTCAAGCTTGTGACTAAGTTATCAAAGGATGGAGGAAGGTGCATGAGGAATACCATGTAAACATCTTCATCCGTAATGTTCACCTCGATGGAATGTAGTTGGTTCACAAGGGCTTTCACTGTGTTGATGTGCATAAGCATGTCATCTCCTTCTTGCATTTTGATGGTGAAGAATCTCCTTCAAAGGAACAACTTGTTGCCAATTGTGTTAGTTTCATGCACACCACAAAGAACCTCCCACGCACTTTTCACATTGTCACAATATTGAATGTGTGCAAGTTGGGCATCCGTGAGATGTTCACAAAGCAATGCAAAAGCCTTTGTCTCTTTTTCGTTGTAATCGACCCTTACAACTTCTTCATTTGGCAAGGTGGCAGTCCCATCAACAAATTTCCAAAGCCCATGTTTAGAAAACATCATGCGCATTTTGAACTTCCAAAGGTGAAAGTTGGCACCATGAAACTTCTCCATGACTTTCAAGGATTCCATTTGAAAAGAAAACATTTTGAACACAAATGCTACAACAAACACTCTCTCAAAAGATTGAAAGCTTTGGAAGAAATCTTTGACCCCTCACGAAAGCTTGAAAAGAAAAAACTTCTATCACTTGCAAATGTTTTTTTACACAAGCTTGAAATTTCACAAAAAACTTATAAAAATGCAAAAAACTCTCTTTGGCACACTTGAAACTTCACACTTTCAACAACTCAAAGAGCTTTCTTCCACACACCTCAAACTTTTAATGAATTGAAGAACTCTCTTCCACACACTTTCACCTTGAAACTTGATACTTTCAAAAAACTTGAAGAACAAGTTTTTCACGTTTGAAAAACTTATAACACTTTGAAGAAATCTCTTCCACACCTCCCACTCACTTAGAAATGGACTCTTATTCTCTTTGCAACCTTGCAAACGAAAAGCCTTCCCTTAAAAAGATTCTGCCTTTCTATGTTATACAAGCTAAACCCTTGACTATTTCTTGTTCTAACACAATGTCCTTTCTCTTGCTTAGTGTGGGCCCATAACCTATTGGAAACAACTTGAAAACAAGCAAGAAATGAAGCATTCAAGGTTCATTAAATGGAACAATCGTATTAACTAACAAGAAATCACAAAGGTTGTATGTTTCAAATGCTACAATCACAAAACTATGGCTTGCAACTAGTAACAAAGCTTGAAGGTTCTACATGCACTCAAAACCATGAAAGGAGAGAATGAAAAAAAACTCAAAACCACTCCATTATATACTATCTCCTAACCCTAAAGTAGGCACCACTTAACCTAAACTCTCACCAAACCCTAACCCTAGCCGCCGCTAAACCCTAAGTAGTTTCCACTTCTAAACCCTAACCTAACTACTACAAGGATGTGATTATTATTCATCCTTTTGATGAATGTTTAACACATTCATCAACATTGGGAATTCGAAACGAATAGTATTTCTAACAAAAGGCTTGTTCATGGAAATCATTTCATGAACTCCACCATAACTACTTGCTACACACAACTTCCTTCCATGTTCTTTTGTTTACACACATTTTATTCCATGAACAACATTTTTTCACACACAATAACTAGTTCTCTCACACTCATTTTCCTCCTCTTCCCAAGAAAAAAACAAAATACAAAAAACTTTTCTCCCTAAGCTTTCCATAACCCCTCCTTGAACTTGTTCTCCTTGTCCATTGGAAGTTGTGGAAATCCTTTTATTATTTGTCAGCTACTAAAACATAATCATTTCATTTCATGTAGTGATGTTTCACTTTTTACTTTAGGGTTAATGTCTTAATGATTTGTCCTTTTTTTTAATTTTTTGACAAGTGTTGATTTTTTGTCCAAGTTCATACTGATAACAATATGGGCTATAATCAATGCCTATTGACCTAACAACTTTGTAAATGTGGCATTAGGTTGTTCTGATGGCAATTTTAAATATGATGACCTAGTATTGTTTACATTACAAATTTTTTCTAACCTACACTAAGTCATCATATCAACAAAATTTTGTTCTAATGTGATAGGCCTATAGTCCAGTGATTATGAAATTGTATAATTATGGTCTCTGAATGGCATCATAACTTGTTGAATCATCAGATTCACTAAGGCCTTGTTTAATGCGACTATCTAATAAGTATCTATGATCTTTGATGTTATTTCTTCTTCTGAATTTTCATCAAGTTTTTCTTTTCTATGGTTAGAATCTATAGACTCTAAAAACTTATAATTCCTTGAACTCTAAATCCCCTTCAATGTTTGGTCCACATATATGTATGGTTTCAACTTATTAACATTGACCAAAATTGGGTTTGGTTCAAAATTGTTAATAGAAACAAGAAGAATTATGTTGTTGGGTAAGCAATATTGTACCTTGAATAGGCCAAACCATCTTTTCTTGAATTTGCCCATATGTGTATTTTTTCCCTTGGGAAACTAGAAAACATAATCTCCAAATTGAAATTTATTTTCTATGTGTTTTTGTTGACCCCAAATAAATATGTTCCATTGGTTTTCTCCAACATTGTTTTGAGCTTCCAATTTGTTCTCCTATAGCTTCTCCAGCTCTATAATCTTGGTAGTTAATATTCTCATGGGTTCTGCATCTCTATGGTCCCCACTAATAGCCGATAGAACTTATTTTGTTAGCATTGGAGGATGCAAACCATAAACTAACTAATAAGGTGTATATCCCATTACCACCTTGTAAACTATCATGTATGAAAATAAAATTGTGGACAAATGCTCATCCTAGTTTGTTTTCTTCTCATTAACTAACTTTGTTAATAATCTACCAATAACTTTGTTAGTAGATTTTGCTTATCCATTTCCTTGTGGGTAATAGGTAGTAGAACTAACATGTTTTAACAAAAATTATTTTATGAGATATTTAATTATATCATTAATGAAATGCACTCCTTGGTTTGTAACTATAACTAAAGAACATCCAAGTCTAGTCAAAATATACTCATATAGAAATATGGTTGACTACTACAATATTGGTTTTGAATGCCTTTGCCTCCATCCATTTGGTGGCATAATCTATAACTACCAAAATATATTTATTTCTTGTTCATCTACCTACTGGTTTAATTGGACCTATAAAAACTAAACCCCACTTCATAATAGGTTCCTTTAGAAGCAATGTTATCAATTTGGTCAAACTTTTTGTTTTTAGTCCTCCAATTCTTTAACAGTTGTCACAACTTCTACCAAATTCATGAGTATCTTTGAATATAATTGGCCACTAATAACCTGCATCTAGAATTTTCTTTGCAATAATATTGACATCAAAATGACCTTCTACCACTCCTTCATATAACTCCTTAAGAATAATATGTGCTTCTGAGGTGGTCAAACATTTGCACATTCTATTGTCTTGCTCCACTTTGTACATGGTTTTTTCTTTAAGTAAAAGGTTTTGCCTTTCTGGCTAACTTTTGTTTCTAAATTAAATTCAAATTTTTTGGCATCTAACCTATTTCTAAATAGCTTTTCACTTCTTACATCCACATAGGTTCTATAGAAAATAGTGATACATCTTTAGTCTAATTCGGAACTCCTAATGGTTGTAAGATATTTGGTAATCTAGACAAATCATCATTTACCACATGTGTTATATTGGGCTTTTAGACTACTGTGAACTCATATTCCAAAAATAACAATAGCCATCTAGCTATCCTTCAAGACACCTATGGTTTGTTGACCAATATACAAACGCCATGTGATCTACATAAAAGACAAATTTGTTTCCCAACAAAAAATGTTTGAACTTATGCAAAACATAAACCATTGTGAAGGTTCCTCTTTCTATAGTAGTATAATTTTATTATGCTTTATTTAGTAATCTAAAGGCATATATTGTAGGTTGGTCATAGTACCAATTGGGTTGTATGCTCATAGTGCACCTATTGCCAGTAAAAATGCATTTGTGTGGACATGGAACTCCAATTGCCAATTTGGAGGTATCAAAATTGGTGCTTCCATGTATCTCTACTTGATTTAATCCTAGGCTTCTTAACACTTTGTGGTCCATATAAAAGGTTTTGTTTTCTTCATCAACTTTGTGATTAGTGCCATGACAATGGCAAAGCACTTGATGAAACATTTATAAAACTAGGCCATACCATTAAAGACCTAAATCTGCTATGGGTTTATAGGTATTGGCATATTTACTATTACCTAAACCTTCTTGGGGTCTAGTATTTTTCCTTCCTTGGAAACTATGAACCTTAAAATCAATCTTGAAAATATCATAAAGGCACATTTTTCTATGTTAAGTTTGATTTTATATTCTTGCATTTTTGAAAACAAAGTCCAAGCTTCATCGAATGACTCTTCATATGACTATAAATCATGAAGTTGTCTAAAAATATTTTCATGAATTAGTCTAAGCACTCTTTGAAAGCTCTATTAATTGCTTTTTAAAATGTTGGTGGCCCATTTTTGACACCAAATGGCATCACCATCCAAACAAAAGCTCCCCAGTCTGTTACAAAGGTTGTTTCATATCTATCTTCATGGGCTATAAAAATATGATGGTATCCTAAATATCCATCTAAGAATGAATAGGCTTCATACTTGGGCACAAATTTTTTAAAGTGTACCAAAATCTTGTCACAATGTCACCCTTTTCTATCTTTTTTACGTAATCTTTTTTTACCGTGTAAAGACACATTTATGGATGATTATGATGGAATCTAGAATTGTAATGGTTTAAAATATAGTCCTTCTGAAATTTTTGACAACTTTTGACTCATTATTTTTTATGAGGATCAAAATATAAAGTAAAAACTTTTTGTTTCGTGTGGTACACCTTAAAGGATTTTCACCCACCTTGCTACAATGTTTAGTACTTCATCAGAAAATGATAAAAGATAAGGATTTTTTTTGTTGCTTTATTCAACTTCTTGAAACCTACATAGATTCTTAGTTTCCATTCTTTTTAGGTACTACCAATATAAGTGATAACCATGTAGCTGCCTCTACTAATTAAATAAATCCTACTATTAATAGTTTGTTAATATCTTGTTTGATAGTTGCAATATAGTTAAGGTTCAATCTGTACCTTGCTTGATGTGCTAGAGGGATTGAGGTGTCTAACTCAATTCTGTGTTGAACTAGCTCTAGAGGTATGAACACATATTTAATTAACTTAAGACTAAATTGTTAATTTAGGACTTTACCCAACCTAGTGGATGTATGAACTCTGCTTAGTGGCCACCATATTTAAGAAATGTAACCTTACATTTAAGTAAAAACAACAATCTTGCATCTATGTATACGTTGAGTCTCAAAAAAATTCATACCAAATTTTTTTTAGAACATTTTCAATCATTGTTTTTATACATTAAGGGGCATGAAACAAATAACAAATATAATATGATAATTTCAAAATGAATATATTCATATGATGAAAAGAATATTTTGCCTAATGCCCACCAAGTGAAAATTATAGGTTATTCATTATCGAGGTTAGAAATCAAATTGTATTTTTATTCATAAGAAAATTTTTTAATTATATTTATTAAATTAAAAAACTAAGCACAACATGTGCCAATTCATTAATCACAATAATGTCTATGGATCCAAAGTTGTTACTCATACCATGAAAAAAAAGGTAGAAGCCTGGTGGCCACCAGCGATTAAGGTTAATGTCTCAAAAATATATATCGAAAACTAGTATCTAACAATATACACACACAAATTTTTGCAATAAACAAATTCCTTAATACCATGTTAATGCCACACAATATTTTTTATGATAAAAATTTGTTTAAAAATATGCTACATCTAACACAAAAGAACCCAAAAATACAAAAACTCATAATAAATTTGGAATCAATGTCATGAAACAAAAAAACAAACGCCTAATGGCCACTAGGGATTAAGGTTCATGTGCAACAACAAATATCACTAATCATGACTAAAAAGAACATTGTACACAAAATTGTTTACAATGAACAAAATTACATTTCATCAAACACAAAAACACAACAATTTATTATTCCACTGCTAGATGATACATCAAATAAAAATAATAAGAATGTAACCAATAATCACAAAGAGAAACTCAATCCATTGAGTTTTTTAAAAAAACAACTGTGCCTATCCACAAATCCATGCCTATTTACAAATCCAAAAATGGTGTTATAGTGAAACATTTTTTAGTAGATTAAAATTTTATGTACCATTTGTCCTTGTGGCCACTAGGTGTAACAAAGTATATTATTGGTTTGAAAAGCGAAAAATTAGAAGTCCAATTTTTAACTTCGCCTAAAAAAATAATTATTAAAAAATTCACACATTAAAAGACACCAATGTTAGCAATAGATTGATACTAATTATGGATACTCAAAAATACATATGAATAATTTGATATATTATAACTAAATTCATTAAATAACACAAACATATTTTACAAATTATTGGATGCATTAGCAACCTCCAAATTCACTTTCACTCAAGAAGAACAATTATTAGAAATAGTAATTTGACTTTTGTTTGTTGTATTTTTTTTGATGAAGGTAAAAAAAAAAGAACAGTTGTAATCTCGAGCCATTGTTTTGGATCTACCAAATTACATTTCTACTTGTCGTTCCAACAATCTTTATACAAACATTGTTCATCCAAATTTGACCCGTTTTTCACTATGACCCACCATTGCACCCTCACCATTTTGAAATTTTCATTGTAATCATCCTTAACAACATCATTATGTGTTCTTCAACTAAATAGGGACAAGGAAAGGATCATGAGGCCTCACGAAAATAAAATCTCCATTGTTGATATCTCTAAACAAGGTGTATGTGAGAACCTTCTTCAAATTGTTGGGCCCATAATAAGGATGAATGATCGGGTCATTCGAATCAATGACCAATGTTGTGGACGACAACTCAACTATTACATAATTCAACTTCCAATTGCTAAAAGGCCAAAAGCCCTCCAAAAGAGTCGACCCTAGAGCAGGCAAAGGTTTTGACAAATGCAATCAAATATGCTCCTAGTAATCCACATACGAACTCATCTTCATCACATAAGTTACACTTTGTTCAATGCCTTGTTTCCAAAGTTCCATGTATTTAGACAGTCTAGCATTGATAAACTTCTCCCTTTCCATCGACCTCGTTACATCATGGCCCCAAATTGGGCAATATGGAACAGGGCTAGGAACCCCAGTAGGTAGCTTTGGAGATCCATTTGCATTAGTTTTCCATAATTCGATTGGAGGCCTTTCTATGGGAGTCCAAATGCTAACGGTTGGTGAAACTTTATACTGCATCACAAGCCAACAAAATGAATCCACAAAAGATCTAAAAATATGCATATTAATATGCCCTACTAAAGTTTCTGAACCATCCTTTAAACAACTAAGGACCTAGGTTTTTAAATTTGGAATTTTTTGAATCAATTGCAAAATGAAAGATCTTTCTTGTGAGACCATGAAAGCCTTCATCAAATCTACCAAAATATAATTGTTCTATTTTCTTAACTTTCTAGACAAATATCCAAAGCATCCATCAATATCTTCATGTGTATGACCAACCACAAGGAATCCCAACTTAACCTCCTCAAACACTTCCCTAGCCGTCAATAACAAAAGAAATGCTAACGAATACCTATTTTTATTATCCTTCACACAATTAACCATTTGAAGCAAAAAAAAATTGGCCATAATTTGGGGCCCACACTTTGACTTGGTGTTTTTAATTCAATTATATAATGAGATTTTCCTTGCAAAAGACATGCAAAAAGTGCATTTTGGGGAGGGTGCTCAAGCAACATTTTAGACTCGCAAGCTTGAGCTTTCTCCAAAGTTCGAAAAAGCCACAACAATGACCCAATTGTAAAATTGGGATCATTAAGCCACAACTGATTGGAATTTGTGCATATATCTCATTGACATGACGACGGGCTATCATACCCATCAACATAATGGGTGATTGTCTAAGCCCACAAATCATTTTGCTCGCCACCTACAACCTTGGGAGTGTAGTTTTTGCATGATCCATTTTGTCATGGATAATGTAGAGGAATTCATCTTTGGACCACATAGACTCAGACCTCCAAGTATGGTATAAGCTTCTACATGACTATTGATGCAAGGGGTGTTTTCTCAACTTTGATTCATATTTTCTCGCATCAGTGTTATTCCTTCCCAATGTTGATATTAAATCCTTCAATGAATCTCACAAAATACACTTTGCAAAAACATAACCTTTTTTTTTTACATCAAAATTGAAATGGTGTCTCTTCTTCAACTTGTTTATGTTGTTTCATGTGGATGTTTTGTATGTTTGTTTCGTGTGGATATTATGTTTGTATGTTTTTTAAAAAATAATTCAACATAGTTCAAATGTGAATTTGAAGCTAAAATATAAAGTTGTAGTTTAATTAGTTAATTAGTTTCTATGTGTCTATATATATGTTTGTTTTCAACACAAAAAAATGGAATGCAACATTATATATAATTTTTCTGTGTATATTATTACATTTCATTTTTTTGTGTTGAAAGCATTTTACCCAACAAAAATCAAAATTGTTACATTATAACTTACATTTTTTACTAAATTTTTCAAGATTTTGTTTCTTTTTAAAATCATCTTCTTAATGGCCACCATGTCATAATTGTTTATGTTGTTATAAATGAGTCATATTTTAGTTTGGATGTAGTGTACCATTCAACATATTTCTATTTTTTAAAGTTTAGGGGGTTTGAGGTTATGGTTTAAGGTTTTGAATTTAGGGTTGTAGATTTTTTCTAAAAAACAACAACTTAACAACTTGACACACGTATTGCAATGACGATTAAAAATAAATTATAGATTGAATTGTATTGTTAAGTTAAAAACAAATCTAATTGTGCAAATGTTTTATTTCCATAACTATTGTTGATTAAGAAGGATCAACAACTATGAGAAATAGAACATTTGCACAATTAGATTTGTTTTTAGCTCAACATGTAGTCGAATCTATGATTTTTTCAGCCAACATTACAACATTGCACCATGTTGTTATTTTCATCATCAGCATCATCATAAACTCATGATTTCAACTTGTCCACCAAAAAAGAAGTTAACTCATAACTTTGAATTTTTTTTCTTTCAAAGTTTGATATCATATAACACTAGACTTATTATATAATGTGAGTCTTGCATTTTATTTTTCAAATTAAATCTTGTTCTTGTTGCAATAAATCATGATCAACAATCCTACATATTATTGTTTCCGAATTTTATTTTTTCCTTCATGAATAGATTTAAGGACATTCCCACAAAGCTAAATTTTGTTCTTTTTTAAAAAGCTTTTGCTTTTAGTCCTAGTGTCCACTAGGTGATTTATAATTGAAAGTTTGAATAAATATAACATTGTCAAGTTATTGTTTGGATTTTCAAACTTTTGTAAAATTTTTAACTAATTAAATATGTGTTATTTCACTTGGATAGGAGACTAAAACAAACTAAATGGAAAAATGATTAAAAATTGGCTTGAAAATTGGTGCACATATTATTACTCCTTTAATTTTATAATATTTCAACAAACCTCTTCATCCGCACTCCTCACCCCTTTCAATTTCAAAACTATGCAAATTTTATGGAATTTAACAAAATGGCTATTATCATTAACATTTGCACAAATCCTTGGTATGGAATATTTTCATATCTCATCCTTGGTTAATAATATTATAAGAATATTATTCCATTTAAATTAAGGGTCAAATAAATGGGGCATGTAATAATTATAAGGAATATTTTCCAAGCCTCGAGGAATTTTTTGAAATTATAAATTTTATTCATTTTTACACATAAAATTTATCTAATATAATTGTGTAACAATATATTTCAACACATGTAAAATAAAATTGGCACTCCATGGTTGTAATTTGATTCTACTTTGTGGTATATCCTTTGTTAATGGAGATTTGACCATAAAAAAATGTCCACTATGATGTCATTTCATAGCAATGACATGGCAATTTACATGTGAATGATAGGGTCATACATGGTTGCCATGAAGGCCCAATGTCATGCACATGGCAATGGGCATGCCCTAAGTACCCTTTTGTGCAACTAGGTTTCATGAATTCTATGAAACCCTAATAGCATAATCACCCATATTTGTTATAATGCTAGTGACAAATCAATGACTCGACTCGACATTAGTTATACAATAAATTTAATATCTTGTAAGTCACCTTGTTTTTGGGCTTGCTTTTGTCGTTTCATGTTAAGTTTTGAACTAGTATCCTTAAGGTTGCTCAAGTAGAGGACCAACATTCCAAATTCAATACAAGATGGCAACTATCCCTCTTTATCCCTTCTCTCCCACATTGATGTTCCTTGAAATATACTGGAGTTTAACCTACATGGTTAAGATATTATTTTGATGTGGATGCCCACTATTGTAGTGTGAATGCCCACTATTTTGATGGGTGCCCCTTAATTCACAAACATTAATAAATAAATAAATAATTCATCTATAATCAAGTATTAAAAAACAATGACTTTTCTTTAGCCATTTTCATGCACATTGTGGTGTTAAATCAAATTTGAAAAAAAGTTGTAAATAAATTATCCTTCAACTTAATATCCTTCAAAATGCAATAACTCATTACAATTTTCAATGTTACAACTATTTAAAGTGAAGGATGGTCCCCTACTTTCAACTCATTAGTTGTTTTGAACTCTTTCCATCCTTTCCCAATGCTTATTTTGGGTGACCCATTGATCTTTTTGCCTTTAATAGCACACATTCTCATGTGTTTGATTTCTTCAATGTGTTTTCCTCGCATTGTCACTTCCATGCCAATCTTGCCACTGTGCTTTATTAGGAATCTATGGGGCAACTAGACTTGCAAAAAATAAAAATGGTTTAGGGTAGATCAATGTGACATTTTCAAGCTAATATTAGTTTGAGAATTATATCAATAATTTGTACAATGCAAAAACCTATTGTCACACAAAATGATACTAAATAATACACCCATTTAGTTTTTAAAACATGTATTAGAAATGGTACTAGTTTTATATTATAAATTGACAAACAGATTTCGGTTTTTAAGTCTAAAACTAGCTTTAAGGACTAGACTTGCAGATTGTAGGACTTCCAAAAGGAACTTTAAACAATTACCAAGTGGTTTGTAAGCATGTTGTGTGTGAAAATTTGATGGAATGTTGGTGTTTCCGAACCACATTTTGCAACTACCGCCTAATATATACTAGGTGCATGTGGCACTTTAAGCATGATGTTATATAATATGAAAACCTTATGAAATTTTGGTGTTCACAAACCACATTCAAAACTCATGTCAAAATTGTATGTGCATGTATGTGACTAGCACCATCATGATTATGAGTAAGCATACACATGATATAATTATTTCAACTTTAAGTCTATCAACTCATGCACCATTGATCTGCAAACAAGATCCAATTCCAAACCCCTTCATTCCCCATCTATCAATTAATCCAACATATTACAAAACAAATTGACAATTGTTGTCAACCTAAGTGCAAAAAATTGGATTATTCACTAGTTGGGTTTTATAGAAAAGTTTAAAACCAAATTCAATAGAGCCACTTCATCCTCATTCAAAGCAATGCAACATATTAACACCTCCCCCCCCCTAAGCACTTCCTTATGTAACACAAACTTATATATTCCTCGACAACACATTGCATTGGGTTGCCCCAAGAACACATAAAACTTTTGAGTTTTTTTTCAACCTTTTCATGGCTCATCACCTTTTGTTCCTACTATCCATCCACAAGCCCCATGTAATCAAACCTACCCAACATTAACCATTATAAACACTTCAAATTGAATATTTTCTTCCAACATTCAAATTTAGATTCCATGCACCAAATTTGTTATTCATGATATTAAATTTGGCAATATATATCTAATTCACCTATCCTGTGTATTTGATAAATTAGATATTATTATTATTATTATACATTGAAATAAAATAGATTTTGAAGACTTGTAAGCAATGGGAAAACTTATATAATTTATTTGTCCATTAAAAACATGTTAATATCATATTAAATTAAACAATTATATTATTACTAAGGGATGCTACTAACTTAAAGTCTACCATTAATAATTATTCTAAGTCATTAGCCTGATGCATATGGCCTTAATTTAGTTAGTTTAGAAATTTCTACCCCTTAACACATTGATATTTTATGAAATTATGTGTATTAGGGAACTTTAGGTCAAAATGATGAAGAAATTGTTAATATAAACTAGAACTTTTATCATGAATTTACATCCCATTTTGTAAGATGTGCTAGTGGAAATTGACAGACTTAATGGGCACCATTTGGCTTAGTGCCTCTTTGGTTGAAAATCATTTCATGGAGTGATAGTACCATTTTGGGACTTATTATGTGCATCACATGAACTTCCTAGGGCAAAACAACTAGACTTACATGAAAATTATATTAAGATATAAATATAGTTGGTATTTACTAAGCTTAATATATAAACTAATATGTAATTCTGATGTAGATTGTTTCCAGTCAATTAAACAAATTTATTTAGAAGTCTAATAATAATTAATTACATTTTATTATTGAAAATTTCCTAAATATTCAAATATACAATGATAATTAAACACATTGTCAACTAAAACAAAGGGGGTAGACTAGGGGAAAAAATTGTCCTAGTACATTTTGTAGTAATTGCATTTACTTTCTTTGGCCGATTTAACATAAACTTCTAGTCTATTCAATAATAATTGATAGATACACATTTTAATCCTTTATACATATAATATGTACATTGCCAATTTCAACCAAATTTGATTACATTTGCATTTAGACACATCTTTGCTCTATTTATTAAATTGTGCACATGATATTTACCCACTAATAGAAATCAGCCAAAATGTAACCATTCAATTTACAATTACATGCAACTTATAGTCATTTGCGACTAGATTTGAAAATATTTGCAACTACAAAACCAACTTCAACTATTTTGGTCATTTTCACAACTATGATGCAACTATTAGAAATTTCATCCCATTGGTTACATCAATTTTACATTTATTTTCATCCATTAATAAGTTGATATGTCCCATTAGTCGCAATAGTCACCAAATTCGTTGCATCCTAAAGGTATTCTACAATGACATAAGGGTATATTTTAATGTATGTACTAAAATTTTATATATATATAATATGCATACATATGTATATTGTTCATACAATGAATCGCAAAATTAATATTTGAACTTTGAATTTTTTTATTCAAATATCAAAATTGTTATTTCAATTGTTTAAAACATTATTTAAATTTGAAATTTTTGATTTGAATATGATATTTTCAATTCAAAAAGACTGATTTGATTTTAAAATTAATTTTGAATTCTAAATTAATATTTTCGAATCCAGAAATTACTAATTGATCATAAAAATGAAATATTTTGAATATTCCATTTAATTTTGAATATTTTTATGTGAATATGAAATTTTATATTTCAGCTATGAAAAATTTTCATTTATATTTTAAATAATCATTTAATTCAAAACTGAATTCCAAATTATTATTTTAGATTTTCAAAATTAATACTTCAAGTCTGAAAATTAGTAATTGAATCTAAAAATGGACATTTCAATTTTGAATATTGTTATTTGAATATGAAAATTAACATGTCAATTCTGAAAATTGTTATTTAAATTCAAAAAAATTATTTGATCTAAAAACTGATATTTGAATTCTAAATTATTATTTTTGAATCTAAAAATTATCATATCAATTTAAAAAACTTTATTGATTCTAAAAATTGGCAACTTGATTTTAAATATTTTTATTTCAACTTGAAATTTGGTAATTGAATTTTGAAGTTTAAAATTTAAATTTTAAGAAATTATTTGACTTGAAAATTGAAATTGGAATTCCAAATTATTATTTTGGATTCTCAAAATTAATATTTCAATTCAGAAAATTATTAATTGAGTCTTCAAATGTAAATTTTAATTTTGAATATTATTATTTGAATCTGAAAGTTAACATTTCAATTTTGAAATTTGTTATTTAACTTTTAAAAACTTCAAAAAACTGATATTTAAATTCTGAATTACTATTTTGGAATCTTAAATTTATATTTTGATTCAAAAAATTATTGATTGAATTTCAAAGGTTTTTTCTACTAGTGCTATCCATAATAAATCACTTTTATAAATAGTTATAAATGATTATGTTTATTAAATCTAAGTGACACTAAATAATTATTGTTATGACATAGATTTGTATATTATATAATTTATATTCTTATATTAAAAGAAATTAATTAATTAAATTAATGTGACATTACTTTAAAATCATTGTAATTATTTCATATAAGAATTAATTAGTATGTGCATGATTATTTTTTAATTGAACATAATTATTCGCACTCTTTAATTTATAACTTCAAACTTGAATTAAAAATTTGGAAAAATTATAGTGTAGTTAGAATAATTATTTTACTGATTTTAATTTCACGAATTATTATACAATAATATTATCTTTAAAAATTCTGTGATTAATCATCTATGATAAATATT
>Ga0209611_10005094_pt1 | contig 22244 bp, 21 predicted proteins | sample S1TSphgellanicum_3_FD_187693 | JGI IMG/M metagenome (GOLD analysis project Ga0209611, IMG submission 187693) | Host-associated microbial communities from peat moss isolated from Minnesota, USA - S1T2_Fc - Sphagnum magellanicum MG (SPAdes) (version 2) | ecosystem: Host-associated > Plants > Peat... | reverse complement strand
ACAGGTAGATTATAGTCAATCATTAGTCACTGTTGAGTACCCTATCAACTCTTGTTGAATTAGTTCATTGCTGAACCTGATTTAGGCTTAGGTCTGGCCAGTCAGGCCATTTTTTATTGCAGCAAATCCTGAGGTCTTTATCTAGGTATTGAGTGCGTTTTTCAGCTAGGAGAAGTAGTAGCTAGCATCTTTAAGCAACTGTGGGGAGGATTTGGGCAGAGGCACCATTAGTCTTTCAGTTCTTGAGTGTATATGAAGAGCTTCATAGTAGGGTTATGTTTAACAACCATTTGATTCTTGCAATCCAAGTAGAACTCCTCCTAATGTGGGGAAATTGTGTAGATTGGCAGCTCCGTTTCTTTCTTCTTCCTTGGCTTCTACTTTGTGAAGCTCTTGGATAAGGCTTTTTGTTAATGCCTGAATGTAGGAGCAGGCTTGAATGTAGTATGTGCCAGCAGTTGTCAGTTGAGAAAAATGTGTGCAGATTTCTTTTAGCAAGGAAGAAAGTCAGACCAGTTGTAGTTCTCACAAGCTAGAAGTGAGATGATCTGTGACACAATAGTTCATGTCCGAATGGAGCTTGTTTTGTTTTGGCAGGATATCACTAGTAAGGAGTAGTATACCAAAGTAGATTTGCACCTTCCATTGGAAGCCTGTTGTGACTCAGTTCTGGATGAACCCCATCTGAGTTGATGCTGGGTTTCACCTGGGTAACCTAACTGGTGAAGGGTAGATCCAGAAGCTAGGTAGGTAGATATGAAAGTAGATAGGATAATAGGTGGCTACTATGTCAGTAGATTCATGCAGATGGTCAGTACATAGGTAAGGGCTCGTGGGTTGTATAGTAGGTAGGTGTGGTATCTGAATTAGAAGACAAACAGGCCTGTCAACCTGATGAAGACTATACTATGAATGGCCATTGGAAGGAGGACCCACCAGACCAGCAGGTGGCCTCAAGCTGTGTCTTACCAATGGTCATTATCTGATGTAATTGGCAACAGGGGAGAGATTCTCCCACATCAATACGAACTTTGCAGACTGTTTGCTAGACATCACCATGTTCTATGTGCTGTTTTATGGAGCTGGTTCTGACCAATGGGGGCCATCATCTGTCTTCATTGGCACTTGGTGAGTGACTCTGACTCATCATAAGCACCTTCACAAACAACTTGCTAGATCTCAAAATGTTTTATGTGCTGTTCTATCAAGCTGGTTCTGGCCAATGGCCATTATCTGGTGTAATTGACACGTGGGGGGAGAGATTCTGCCACATCATTAGGCACTTTGTAAACTGCTTGCTAGACCTTACCATGTTCTATATGCCTGACATGACTCACATGCATCTGAAGGAAAGAGCAATTGACCCAACAAAGTTGCTTAGGGTGAAGGGTGGAATCTCTCTGGAGTGTGACAATTATAGACTTGTGAATAAAGGGTCTGGTTTGATCCTTTTTGCATATATCTCTGGTGGTATCTCTACAGAGTATGACAATTATGGACAACTTCTGAATTGAAGAGTCAGGCCCCACTTCCTGGTTTTGCCTGGCTTATGAAATGTACCAGTGTTGGGCGGTGTGCTCTTTTGTCAAAGAAAGAACCGGTGGGTATGAAGGGGTAGGGTATGTGGGCCCCTTGGTGGTTCTCAAACATCAAACTTGTTTTAACCTGTAAACTGCAGTTTTTAAAAAATCAAAGAAATTGGTCCAATGCTTGCCCTAATTCATTGGCTCCTTTGGGCATCCTACCTGCTGGTTCTTTGGAAGTTTTCAGAAACCTGGAACCAGATGTTCTTCGATTCTGAATACATTCAAAAATCTTGGAACTGGAGGGTAAGGGTAGGGTATGTGAACCTCTTTGTAGAGTGTTCTCAACAATCAAAGATTTGGTCAAAGGGCCTACCCTAATTTGCAGCTTCCTACATGAAATCTGCAGGTTCATTAAATTTTTTAAAAAGATCCCAGAACCATTTTTTGAAAACTTTTGATTCCTTGATTTTCAAAGTTTTCAAAAAACCTGAAACCAGAGGTTATAACAAAATCAAAGAATCTGCATAACATTGAAAAATACGCTGCTACATTGTAAACTGCAAAGAATCCGCCACCGTCACCATGACTATGTCTACTCTTGTACAAGGAAGGGAAAGGACATGAGAGAAAACCAAAAATCTCCTGATGACACAGCAAAATTGTTGTGCAGCACCGAATCATTGTTCAACATCATAAAAACTACCAAAGTCACACAAATGGAAACATGCACACAAATCAAACACAAAAAAATTAAAACCCTATTCACGTTGAACTAGGTTCCTATAATTCTTACAGAAAACGAAAGCCTTGCAATAAATACTGGGTACGGTGTTCCTCAAATCTTTAGAAGACAAAAGAGAGCTTTGAATCACACCCTTGTTAATAAGAAATAATCTGCTTAGGAAGGAAACTTAAATCCCAGTTTGTGTTTTACTTAGACTAAGATGTATCTTTCACAATCAAATGTGCGGATAAAATTGAAACCAATGTGCCCAGAGAGAGAGAGAGAGAGAGAGCCAGCAAGCACAGTAACAGCATCTGCCAGACTTGCATCTTGAGTAAACAAGAATTGGGTTTTAGCAGAGAGATTGGACGAGTTGCTAATCAAGCTGTAATTAATTAGAAAATGCAACTTGTGCGTTCAGTGTTGGGCTGATTGATCCACACTAAATACCATCACCCCACTAAATCTGACACTGATTACTGGAATCTTTGTGCCCTCAGAAAATGTCCTTTTTTTGTTTTTTTGGGTTTCTGACATCTCTAATAATTACCTCAACCCCACAAATAAATTACAATCACCTAATTTTTCTTCTTCAGTTAATCACAATTTTTCAGCTTGCATATTTCTTTGATGCCAAACAACACTTGTTGTGCTATGTACAAGCATATATACTGCAAGCAAGAGCTACAAGCTTTTGCATCCTACCCAAATCAGCACAGCTTGAGCATCCCCCAACATCATCATCCAGCACCTGCCCTCTTTTGAGTTTGCTCTTTCATGTTTTGAACATGGTGTTGTTGAAATTGTTGAAATCTTACCACCGTCTGTCCTCCTCCTCCTTTTCTGTTTCTTCACAGTGTAATATCTAAAGCCCCCACCACCGTCACCACCAACTCCATCATCGCCAATCCAGCTCCAGAACTTGAAACCTAGTATACACAGTATGAACATCCACCTTTTGGAGGATGAATCAATTCAGATCTAAAAGACAAATCTCCAAATGTAACCAACCACAAATTGAGTTGCAAGCAAAATCTACGTGTAGTGATGATGATGATGATGATGATGATGATGATGTGGGCTGCATGCTGAATGTGTTCAATCTGATTCTGTAATGGAACATTTTGTAACATTCCTTCTGGCGACTTTGTGTGTGTGTTTCCAAGCTTTGTCTTTTGACATAATGGTGCTTCAGAGCAACCTCCCACACCACCCCTCTGCACCCACAGCCTGTGCTTGGCATTATGCAAACATGCACTCAAACGAATCAATGGTAGTAGAATCAGGAAGCCCGTATTTATTGTTGTTGTAGCGGAAGAGACTGGATTGATCCCCATAGATGCTTTGAGTGACACATGAAGAAGCATCTGTTCCTGTCAGCAGAGGCTCACTGAAAATAGAATGTTCCACACCACCCCAGCCATAGCTCAATGCTCTTTGGCTACTTTGTGCTTCATCGTCCCCATCACAGAAATATGGCTCAGGCTTTGCTCTCAAGCTTGCTCGCTCAAGTGACTTGCGTGCTATCAAATTTGCATGCATTTGAAATGCTTGCTGGGAAGCAAAATCCATGCGTGGCATGACACTCACATGATGACTCTTCACAGAACTGGGATCCAAACTGAACTCATAGTTAGGACAAAGCTTGACCATGCTTGTCGTGCTCATAACTTCTCCTCCTCCACCACCTTGATGATGATGATGAATTGTGTCCATACCCAACATGCCAATTGTGGCCCCAGATTGAGGTAAGTCCACCCCACCCAATTTTGATGACTTCATAATCCATGTAATGGCGGCAGGGGCAGTGTTTTCCTTGTGGTTCATGTGAGCTGAAGCTTGATGAAACTCATCATCATCATGGCAGTTGGGATAGCAGCGTGAGATGCCATTCTCATCAGTTGCTGCACATGTTTGACAGTCTGCAAAGTTTCCATCATCAGTAGTCACAGTTGGGTTGGGGGAGTGATCCAATGGTACTGCTGCTGGTGGAAACAACGAGGATCTTGTATCATCATCAAGCTGGTGGTAGCTGCTGTTTGCATCCAGAAACTGTGAATCCACTGAGTACAAAAAGCTCTTCTTCCCCCCTGCACATTTCTGGAAAATCCTGCAAATAACCCACTCATCCTGTGCACCCAACCAAAAAACATAAACACAATAAATTCAATCTCAAGAAATTGGTTGTCAGAGTTGAAGATTTCTGTAGAGCTTAATCATAACAACAGCTTTTTTAAAAGAGCATAACAACAAACCCTTTTGTAACTACTAACAACCTGAAAAACTGCACAAGAAAACACGAGATGTGGTAATCATCTTCTGAAACTCTGAAGTAATGAACTCTCTGTAAAACTCATTGTTAATTACAAAATTTCTTAACATCACTAAATTACAAGATTTTATGCAAAAATTGGATCGGCAATGCTCTTTCCAAACTCAAACTTGAGTGGGGGGGCTTTTTGTTCTTTCATGGCTTTTGTTCTGAAAGCTTGGAAGTAAGAAAGAAATGGAAAATATCTTGACAAGATGAAATTTGAGAATCTTGTCACTCCAAAAAATTGCATCTACCTTTTATGTCAGATACATGTTTGGATCCAAATTACAACAATCTGCACTGAATCTGCCAAAAAGTTTATCTTCCAAAAACACAATATCAAGGTACATTAACTTGCAAGAATTTTGTAAATTTTTTGCCGAAAAAGAACAAGATCAAAGGGGAAGAAAAGAAAAAAAAAGAAGAAGGAAGAGAGGAGGAGGAGAAAGAAGAGGAGGGTAGAAGAGGGGGGAGGGGGAGGAAGAAGAAGAAGAAGAAAAAGAAGAAGAGGGGTATATCAACAAAACCCAAGGAAGAAGGATGGGTTCAACAATCCCACAAAGAAACCTACCAGGAGACCCAGAAAAAGAACAAGAGAGATCTGGTGTTGAAATTTGGAAGGAGCAGGAGGAGCTGAAGTGGAAGAAATCGTTGGGTTGGTTGGCTTGACAAACCTTGTTGTTGTTGATGATGCAAGGAGGAGGTTGGAGATGATGGGTGTTGGAATCAGCAGCAGCAGCTCCCTCCAGTCGATACTCATGCATGATCCAGTTGGTTTTCTCGCCCTTGGGTGCTCGTCCCTTGTAAAACACCAGCGTCTTCTTCATACCCACCAGCTGTGACGGCCGACGGCTGCTGGTCACGTCCCTGTCCTTGCCAGTCGCTTTCCAGTAGCCGGCTTCCGTTGCCCTGTTGGTCCGCATCCCCGTCGGGTACTTCCGGTCTCGCAAACTGAAGAAGTACCACTCCTTCTCTCCCATCTTGGCTTTCTCTGCAACACAAACACACAAACACACCCACCCATCAATCAATTTCTTCTCCTTCTTCCGTCTGCTACAGCAGCTGATCGTATCCACCGCCTTGGTTGCAACAAAACCCAAGCGTAAGAGTGGTGTTGTGTAGTGTGTCTGTACCAGGGAGGTCCCAAGGCTCGCATTTGTTGAGGTCGACTTCGGCTATGGCATGTCCAGAGAAACTGCTGCTGTTGTGCACTTTCTTGGCCAGGTAGTAGCTCACCAGCTCCTCGTCCGTGGGGTGAAAGCGGAAGCCAGGCGGTAGCCACGGTTGATCCCCAACTGCTGCCTGCTGCTCCGGCTTCTTCTTCTCCTGCTGCTGCTGCTGCTGCTGCTGCCATCCCACCTCGCTGCTTCCTATGCACACTGCTGCTGTTGCTGCTGTGGTGGTGGTTGTTGCCATGAGGGCGACGATGATGAAGCGTGAGTTGTTGTTGAGTTGTTGTTGCTGCTGCTGGCTGCTGACTCTCTTGTGCAATCTTATGTCTCCTGCTCGATTGATGATTCTCACGGGGGGACACAAACTTTCACAGTACTAGTACTGTGATCAGGATTAGGAGCCAGCCACCTGAAGCTGGACAGTCTGCCGGAGAAGGAAATCGGCACTCAAGAGCAGCGGAAACCTTTGTCTGAATTGCCAATACTCTGATGATCTTCTTACAATTGCTTGCTTCTGGAAATGCTGGAAGCTGCTGCTGCTGCTGCTAGAGATGAGAGGTGCGAGGACTGAGGACCTCTCCCCCCGGATCTACAAGCTGCCAACTGTGCAGGGAAGATGAACAAAGTGTCAACTTCTTCTTCGGCCCGTGACAGTAGTGCTATCTTTCAAAGAAGAGAGTCATGTGAGGACTAGTGCACTCGGTTTGCAGAATTGTGAACATGATTATCATCAATCAGATAGGAAAAGAAAACAAAAATAACAAGAAGCGGACAAGAAAACAAAAGCGAGTCAGAAAACACAACACCCAAGGTGCGTGAAACCAGACGGCAGCAAGAGGCGGAAGAAGATGATCCACACAATTGTGCATTTGAGACCAAAAGCTCCTCGAAATTTTTTCTACACAAAACTATAGCCAAAAGCTTCTGTTATCCAAAACACTACATCATCATCATCATCAATAATTCTCAGCACCCAACCAAACCCCCAAAAAAACACGCACGCACGCACGCACACAGTCTCAATTCTTTTTCTTCGCAAATTTCCCTCCTCCTCCGTTTGTTTTCTCAGAAGAAAAACAAAACAAGGTTCCTCCTCACATACAAAACAGACCAAAGAGCAACAAGAAGAGATGGGTTTGTCCAGAGGGCACACAAACAAACACACACACCCAAGCGCAAACAAACCCAGCCCCAAACAAAATCACTCACTCCCTACAGTAACTCGAACCCAAAAGAATTCACCAGAGCTGAGCACACAACAAGCAAACAAAGCCGAGAGCAGCTGCTGCATCAACGTCCCAAGCCCAAACACCTCCAGAGACTGCTCACAAAACACACACACACACCCCAGAACAATAACAATAACAACAACAACAACCAGAGGAGGAGAAGCTCCCGCCGAGGGAAAAGAAAATTAAAAAATTGCAGAGAAATTTTTTTCCAACAAAACAAAACCAAATCAGGTTCAAAGAAAAAATAAATGATGCACAGCTGAAGCAAAGCATCACAGAGAGAGAGATGGAGCGAGCGACGACGAGCGAGGGAGCGAGCGAGCGAGCGAGCGAAAGTGGGACCGGGTGCGGAAAAAGGTAGCCAAAAAGGTCCCCGTTCCCATTGGTATTTATAGGGCGTCTCTGGCACTAACTAGGTAATTTTCCCCACGGAAACTAACTACGCATCAGGTCAAAACACAAAAGTAAATACAAGTACAAAATACTATGTACATGTGTATTCTTTATGCACATTTATGTATGTGTATGTATGTATGTATGTATGTATACTTGTCTGTGGATGTGTGTATCTACATTGTGATTTCAAAATTTTGGTTTCATCCAGAGTTTGTCATGGTTGGGTTTTGGGAGGGACGGTGGGTGGGGGGGGGGGGGGGGGGGGGGGGGGGGGGGGGTGCATCATTGTGGTTTTAATGTTTGTTTTTAAAACTAATTTTTTTTAAAAATAAATTTAGCCTATGAGAAAGTTGTATTTTTTAGGCTTTTAGAATTTTTTTTCATTTTATTTTTGAGGTTGCAATTAATTTGATTTAGTTACAAGGCTGACATATTAACTATCCGACTACAAGAAGAAGACACGGCCGTAAAGTTTACAACTTCATTACTTTGATGCAATTATTATTATTATTATTATTTTACTAAAGCTTAAAAGAGTTTCGAAAAAGAGCTCTATCTCAGATCGAATGTAAAAACTGTTGCCGTGGTTGTTTCTGTCGAATCTGAACAAAGAGTGGATGTAAGTGGACAAGAGGGAAGAGAACAAGAAGTGAACCTTCGCAACCCCTCCGCCCGCCCCCTTCACTCGGTCCCTCCAATGCTCTTAAAAGCATCGGCAAATTCAAGGTCAATAGGGGAGGGTTTAATTTTTTTGTTTTCAGGTATTTCTTTGAGCGGAGGGGTAGGATGGTGTGTTGAGGCAAATTTGATATATATATCACAAACAGACAAAATTTTCAGCTTGAGAAAAGAAAGAGAGAGGGGTGGTGCGGGAGAGGCCGAATCTAGAATTGCATTTTTTGACCTTGTTGACGGTTGATGATGACGCAAATACCCAACTACACCCATCAAGATTGGTTATTGGACCCTCTTTCCATCGAATCGGTTTATAACATTAAAAAAAAAAAACCTAATAAACTAAACCCGACATCATCGGAGGTTCACCCCAATTGATCTATCAATGGGTTGGTTGATTGTTTATTACGGTCAAAATGCCAACAAAACTAAACTGGGTGTTGGAGCCCATCTTGCTTGCTTGATTGATTGATTGTTTGTTTGTTGGATCCATCCATTTGTTTGTTTGTTTGTTTGCTTGTCTGTATCCGGTAACATAAAACCCTAACCAACCACATAACTAACTAACAAAAATTTGTTGGAGAGTGGAGTGGGGTGGTGGGGGGGGGGAGAGGGGGGTGATGGTGTTGGTAGGCCCCCCCCAAAGGCTCCCTGAGTCTGACATAAAAATCATTTGTTCTGATGAGTGAGTGGCCTGTGGAATTCTATCCTCTCACCTCTCTTCCCCCCACAAGTTGTTGCTGTTGTCCGTCCGGTGTTGAAGGTCCCACTCGGGGTTCTACAGTTGTCATTGGATCTCAGCAGCTCTTTTGGTCTTGTGACTACCAATCCAGGGGGAGAGAGAGAGAGAGAGAGACGTCTAACAGAACAGAACAGACGGTAAAGCTTGGCCCAGAAAAAAATGACCAGCTTCTCCCTCCCTTGTGTTTTGTAGGAGCTAAGGATCCGCAGATGGGATATTTGTTGGCCTTGCCTACCGAGGCCCTTAAGGATATTATTGTGTTTAGATTGATTATAGAGTATAGTAGCTTAAGGGATTTTTATAGGCCCCTAGGCAATAATAATAGGTCTTTTTTTTTTTTTAATGAGCATTTTTGAACAATGATATTTTGGCTTGTGTTGAAACTTGAGATTAGTTACAGAGTTATTATACTATCTTGAAGGATTTTTGGTTTCTTTTAGAGGATTTTTTGAAGATTATATTTTTGCATGGTGAAATTATTTGAGTTTCCATAATTCTTCTTTTGCCTTAAGGATATTTTTTAATGTAAAATGGCAAGGTCACATTGTGACACACCCCTTGTTGGTTTGGTGCAATTGTTGGCCAACTCTAAGGTTTATTCATTCATCACAATTTTTTGATAAATTTTTACCTTTTCATTTCATTTCTTCCACCAACTCTGGGCATTGACATGCGAGTGGCCAGGCTCTGCATTTTGTAAAGCAAAAACACTTGTCATATCAATATTGCCCCTCAACAATCTTCCAAAATTTTATTCCTATGGTTTGAAATCTCATATGAAAGCATCATGTACTTACTTACTCCTCCCCTTTCTTTCATCCGAGGCTTAGTAACTATGAACAACCATTGTTCCATAAGAAATTTAGCGGTTGGTTGTTGTGAATCCCGTGCCGCTATGTGCACATGCACCATATATGTGGCACAAAAGCAGCATCCACATTCAATATTCTGTTAGTACATTTTTGGTATGAATTCATGAAGAAACATGTCTTTCTAAAGATTGAGTTGATAGTTGATACCTTCTTGTCATCAGGTGTGATTGCAGCTTTTTAATATTTGTTCTCTTCTTGTTAGGCCATGTGGGTTTGTCTGATTATGGAAGCTTGTTTTTTTTTTTCAAAAAATATTATGGCACTTCAAAATTTGGAAAATGGACTAAAAGGTTTGCCTGGTTCTTTAGGGGCTAAAAATACCCCATTCATCATTTGTGCCAAAAAAATTTAATTAACTTTTTTTTTTTAGAAATTCCGCACTCAAGTATTGCAAGCAAGAGAGACATAAGCATAAAATAGAGAAATGGCAAGTGTGGTTGGTTTACTCATTACCCTACCCAAGCTTGTTGTTCATCATTGACATTCAATTATTTTCATCTGAAATTCATGCGTGTGCCCATCATTCATTCATTCATTCATTCATTCATCTGACACTATGTGTCCATATGTGCTAAATTCTTATAAACAAGCCTCGAGCAATGGGGCACATGCCACACATGGGACACATGGTCAAACCTTGCCTATTATTTGGATAAGGCCCTTTAGAGCGAGCTGGGCAATGCACCCAACATCATTATGCATATGGCAAGGCCATTCCATGACATTATGGTCTGGGATGGGAAATTAAACTTTTTAAACTTTAAATAATCATGCTCAATAGACACATTTTTAGCACTATTAGGACTATATGATCATTAATGGAAGATTATGTCATATAATATGATCAAAGCAAATAACATTATCCGCCACCCCAGACCATAGATGAATTGTGTCTTTTATTTAGAAAATTTTCTCCTTTGCTTTCAACTAATGGGTTGATGATGGCATTGAGTATTGACTTCTTTTGAGAAATAATTTTGAGGATTGTGCCATTCCTCACTTCATTACTTTAGGCAATTATTTTGAGCATTGCGCCATTCTCACTTCCTACTTCAAACCTTAGTAGCAATTGCTTGAATTGTAATGGGGAACTCTACCATTGGCCTCATAAAAAAAAACTTGTTTCTATGTGCTTAAAAGTACAAAAATGTTGCAAGAAGTACACTAGTCCTCACTTCAGTGTGGCAAAAATAACATTTCAGTAAATTTTGCATACCTATTATGATTTTGGGAGGACTTCAAACAATTAGCTACCCCCTTACCCTACCAACAAAACTGTTTGGAACAACCCATCTCTTGTGAAAGATAAATTAACAGCCCACCCCAATCTCTCAACTGCAAATTGATTTGCTCACTAAGTACCCATTTGTACGCCTAACAAGGGATGTGTCACACTGTGGCCTTGCCATTTACATTAAAAAGTATCTTAATGCCAAAGATGAATTATGGAAACTCGAATATTTCACCATGCAAAAATATAATATTTTAAAAAATCCTCTAAAAGAAACCAAAATACTTCGAGATATTTATTAACTCTACAATAACTAATCTCAAGTTTCAACACAAGCCAAAATATCATCTTTCAAAAATCCTCATACAAAAATAGACCTATTATTATTACCTAGGGGTCAAAATCCATTAAGCTACTAGGTATACTCTATAATGAATCTAAACACAATATCCATGCCTACCAAGGCAAGGCCAAAAATAAATTTTCATTCGTGTACCCAAGTACTACATGCCCATTGCTTGTATGCATTTTTCTACCCACCAATACTTACAGGAACATTACTAAGAAATTAAAGAAAAAATGATTTTTAATAAAATGATGTGGAGTGAACTAACTAATTGTGAAATGACAACTATACCACCAAGAGGGGAAAAATAAATAATAAATAAAATAAATAAATAAATAAATAAAAACCCCTTGCCATTCACTACTATGTTACTTGTAACAATTTTGCAATCAAAACAACAACAAACCTAAAAGATGACTCATCCATCCCACTTGGGCTTCACCAAGTTACCAACCACCTAATCAAGTAATAATTGTGTAAAATGGAGTTGAATATGAGAAAGTCAAGATCTTGTCCTTCTAGTTGAGTGAGGTGAATTGGAGCCGCTAAATGAGAATTGTACCAAGAAACCCCCTTTCACACCAAAGGGAACAAAGAGTTAGTACACTTTCATTATGGTTTTTTTAATGTACAACATTGCATTTAGTACTACATAAAAGCAAAGGATACACAAAGTAGGCTTAACCCTCTCTTCCTTAAGCCTACATGATACTTTGGAAACCTCATTTGTGTACCATATATAAAAATACTAAATGATAAAAACTTTTTTTTTCTCTAATTCTTTACCTCAAAGAGAAGCTAAGGAAGAAGACGAACAAGAAGTAAAAAAGGGGCTGCCTTTTTGTGCTTATAAATTAAATAATTAAGTAATTTCAAAAATTATTTTATAGGACTTTGGTAAGTAATTTGGCTTTTGGTTTGGATTAGAGAAAAAAAAGGAAGAGAAGTATTAGTAATGTGTATTTTGAGTAGTGATTGATTTAATTTGTGTTATGAAACTAGCCCTCGTTTATTTTCTCCATCATCCTGCAATTGGGTGTGTTTGTGTGCAAAGAAAGGACTGTCTGTTGGAAGGGAAACACATGCTCGTGACCATTCAGTATTTTGATTCCAGTTGCCAATGCAAGGGGGAAGAAGAATGACCAAACTTGCAAGCAATCAAAGCATGGGACTTTCTTTGGTCTTGTCAACTATGATGATCGACTCAACTCTAGTCAAGTCGTTCCCCTATTATTTCTAGAGAGAGTACCCATGTACTTAGGGTATTTTTTCAGTTGTGGGGTTTATTATTATAAAGAACCTTGGCAAGGGAAAGAGTATAAATATAGGAACCATATGAAGAGAATTTTGTGGTTTTGGCTATTTTTTTGCTTTGAGAAAATTAAAAAAAATTATCACATATTTTGTCTTCAAATCAAAGGTATAAGTTTTCTGGCATTATTTTTGCAAGGTGTGAGCCAAGTTGGCCTAGAAAACTACAATTTATTATCATAGTACTTAGCTTGGTTAGGCACTGATTAATTTCCTTTTGGAACTGCCAATTTTTTTTGAAGAATACTTGCCTATCATGCCAAAATTATGAAAGAAAATCTCAAACACACTTAGCTTAATTATTTCATGTAATGACAAAAGAATTACTTATTACTTAATATTTTCCCCCCTTGGTATTTGGTATTTGGCATATGGAATTTGTGGATAGATCTCTAGATGGAAGCTGCCCGATACATCTCGCTTGGAGGGTATATAGTCTTGGATGGAAAATTAAAATTTCATTGATGTGGTTGTCTTTCCTTGTATTCTTTTTTTCCCCGGGAACTTGGTGACTACCGGAAGAATGGTACACATTAGACAAAACTTTGGTCATCCTTGGGAACTTCATCAATAGCTCCAACGGAAAATCATTATGCCCCAAATAATATACTACCTACCCATTGTAATCTTTTTTATGTCATAATTAGGGGGTAGTTTTTTTTTCAATTTGGAGTTCAGATTAAAATTCTTGGAGAAAAAAAAAGAAAAAGAGAAAAAGCACAAAATAATTTATAAATTGAATATGGCATCCCTTGAGTTAGTAGTTAATAGGTAATTATATTAGACACACACTAATATATAAAAACTATGTAAATTAGATACCAATATTGTCAAAGCTTTCTAACAATACCAAGAGGTTGCCCCCAATTTCCTTGGTAATAATTTTCATGGAGATTTCTTGCATTGGGATTTTTGTTCAATGTTCAAAGAAGATAAGCAAAAGTCTTCAAAGAGGGGAAAAAGGAAAGAAAAAAGAACGATAATCCCTGAGGAAAAGAAAGAAAAAGGCAAAAAAAAATAATGATAAGCTATTATGAAAAGAGAAAAGAGAAAACAAGGGCGTGTACAAGATAAGCTATAATAACTGTAAAGGACACTTTGGAGAACCTTTGGGGGCGGAGGGGGGGGGGCCAGGGGCTATGATTGTAGGGCCGTACTTATCAACCTGGGGAAATATGTCGGCGAAGGCCGGGCCCGCGGGTCCCTGCTGCTGTTGTTCCACTCTGGCTATTCCTCGGCTATTCCCCGGTTATTCCTTGGTACTTAACTTTGGCTTTTTCTTTACCGGATCCCTGGCAAAACTCGCTGCTCTGCCGGGTGAGGAATAATCAGGAGGGGCCCTACCTGGTGGCCCGGGTCCAGAGCCCGGGATTGCTCAGTAACTTCACTGTTTTTACCATGACGTTCCATGTAAATTTGAGTCAAAGATTAGTTACTACTACAGCGGCCCAGCTGCCCACTTTATGGGGCCCAGCTGCCCACTTTATGGAGCCCAGCTGCCCAAGGAAGGTTTTAGATTCCCCCTCTCCCCCACTCCCCCAAAAAACGTCTTTTAGGCTGCCCTAAATGGCTTGGGCAAAAACATTTACAACTTGGGTGTCATATTAGCCTTCCCAAAATGCCTTTTTAGGCTAGGTGCTCATGTCTTGACTTACATAGGTGGCTGTAAGATTTCTAAGCTGACCGGTTCGGGGAAGTTTGCAGCTTAAAATGCCCAAAAAATGAAATTAAATAATTGGTCAAGAGCATTTTACCTAGTTTGTAGGGGATTATAATTTTCTTTGTGAAAACTATCTCATCAATCTGAAAATTTAAAGGATGAAATGGGTTTTCTCACAATTGGTCAAGTAATTGATTGCAATCAAATAAAACTATTATTACAATAGTTTTTTCATGCATAAGGGTCAGTTCTCAAATACCCAGTTGAGAACCACTGGTCATATTGCTGGTTAGAGGATTTTTTTTTAATCTTGTTTTTTGTTTAGTGTTTTAAGATTGATGACCTACCTCGATGATAACTAACTCATCAATACTAGATGGGTATATTATTTATTGATCATCAATAATCAAATGAATAACCAGGTGTTTTCTCAATAACTGACCAACACTGATAAAAAACCCCCAAAATATATTAAAATTGTCTCTAAATAGGGTAAAAATCAGGTTTCAAATCTAACATTGTTTGGGTTTAATATGGCCGGTACGAGGCCTCACACAAAAGGCGAGGGTACCAACACAAGTGCCGGTTCACCATGGCGGGTATTTGGTAGGGTTAAGAAGGCAATAACACCCCCCCACTCCCGCAAATCTCGTTATTCCCTTATTTTGCGTAGTTTTTTATTTTTCTTGCTCATACTATCTCTTGGGATTTGACATTGAAAACTGGATGAAACTTCCCCCCCAAGATTGTTGTCACGAGGCTCAATAGTCATCCTCACCAACCACCACATTCCCTTACCCTAGATTTGCGCAGAACAATCTTGAGATGCTTGCAAAAAAAATTTGGGAATACCAAGCCTCTTGTTACTTGGCTAGTAAGATGATGTTCATTCTTTGGGAACTTGTGGATTTAATTGTTGACTTTTAAATACACTTTGTATTCCGATGATCATACCACCCAAGCAAGCCAATATACTCTGGGACTCCTCAGCCTCTCAATGAGAGATATGCAGGATCTGAGGCAGCATCAACTGGACTGGTTGATGGAAGCCACAGCATTTACACATAACTACAGTTTTACAACCCACAAAAAGTTTTGTTCCAAATTCCATAACAGCTGTATCATTACATTCTGCCCATATATTTTTTCTTCCCCCCCACGTGCGATTCTTTTGTCACCTCTTGTTCCGAAGCTCCAATTCATGCTCGCTAGAATATTTCACAATTCGTTTTAAAAACTCATATATCTGATTCTTTTGTCACCTCTTGTTCCGAAGCTCCAATTCATGCTTGCTAGAATATTTCACAATTCGTTTAAAAAACTCATATACAAACGTCACCCTTGCAAGTTCCTATACACATGATTATGCATACCTATTGCAATATAGGTTGCTCCCCATCCCCTTAACTTTTAAAATCTTTAACTAACTAACCCCATTAGGTAGGTTTTTGTATAATCACACCTATGGTTAAGTTGATGTTATATTGTGTGTTAAAAAACCTGAAATTTCAGATGATTATCCATATCTAAAATGTTATGTAACACAAATGCTAAAGTGGCATCCTATGTGGCATGCAATGTTATCTCAAAGTTTAAAAAAATGTTTGTTACCATCAAATCTTCCTAACAACTAGATTTATAATGAAAAATGTGATGTTATGTATATGACCCAAAAATGGACAATTAACTTAATGTTAGTTTAAATTACACCATCACCTTACAACCTCCTTGCCCCCTTGCCCACCTCTTTTACAAAGAACACAAGGCAAGAGCAGTAGTCCTTTGCAATGTTCAATTGTGTTTTCAAAAGCTCTCTACAACACTATCACGATCTTTGTAAAATTTCATGGCATCAAACTAGCATTCTTGCATCAAACTGTGGTTACACCAAACAAGTAGCTCTCATGCAAAAAATTCAATCTCACCATAAACAATTGCATTGACCAAGTCAATGAAGGAAGTAAGCAATCCAAAAACGCATTTGCATTGTAGCATGTTTCGTGCATGTTTTCCTATATTCACAAAAAACAACACAAGAAAGTGTGTTAAATTTTTTAAAATTTGCAACTCCCTATAGATTTACCTATCCACAACTATGACAAAACAAAAAAAAGGCAAGTTCATATGTGTCAATTGAAATGCATTCAAGCAAACGAAAGCAACCAAATTGGGAGCACGAGGAAATAATAGCATTCATCCAAACAAATTGGGATGAGCATATCGCAACATTGAACAAGGTTGACCCATAGGACTAGTTTGAAATATTTGTAACAAAATTGGAAAAAAATCTTTGTGATTGTCATGAGTGCTAGTTCAACACATGAGAAACAACCCTTCCTACAAAGACAAAGGGGGAGCCAACTTGGATAAGTCAAGAAGATTTTTTATCGCATTTCAAGAATAGGGCATAATGGAAAAGTACCGGGCAATGAACCCACATGACAAGGTTGCACATCATTTGCCATGATATTTTAACAATAGTCACTATGACATGATCTTGGAGTTCATAGGGAAAGAAGCTAGTATTCAACCCTCTACACATTTGTGATTTCATGTAAGATGTAGACATTATTAACAATCCAATCGTTGGGCTCACTACCAATGAACCAATTAATTTTAACAATGGTGATGTAAAAAAATAACTATTTTATTTTATTATGAAGATTTTACAAGAACCAAAGACAATTGGGCATTCATGAAAGAACTTTTAAAACCTCATCCCACCATAACTCTTGAACATTCATAAACTTTCACAAAGGCCATGAATGAAGTTGTTGTAAAATTGGCAACATCCCAATGTAGGCATCATGAAGGCCACCATGGACAATGTAGTCAAGCCCCCAATGCACAACCTAGCACAAAAACCTCACACATCAAATTTAATCAACAAAGGAATTCAAAATGTAAAAGGTCAAGGATTATTGTTAAAAAACACTAGTAACATGGGTGTAAAATACAAGTATTTTTTGGCACATAAAATAATGGTTGAAGCGACAAAATGAAGCACTCATTTATCAATGGACTCCATGGATCGTATACAAGAATACACAAATGAATCAAACTTGATTATTGAAGAAAAGAAATCCAAAAATCAAGAGGGTTTTGCTAACAAATGGTTGGACTACTTCAAAATGTAAAAACAAGATCACCAATGAAATGCAAATGAACATGGTTAATGCAATTACAAGCCTCACAAATGTCATGAAAGAGATACTCAAGGTCTGTGACAAAAATAAGGAACCCCTCTTTCCAAAACAAAACTCTAATGCACATAACAAAGAGGATGCACAATATGTCTTTAGCATGTATAGAATACTATAAAATTTAGTAATGTTAATTCATTTCTAAACCAAATTTTCTAATAAGTTGAAGGTCTATAATCTGTACATTCCTTTGATGATGTGAAAAACCTTTATCGTCCAAAAAAAATGCATAATTCCCTATGCATTGCATCACCAAATCATTCATGTTCTTCAATTCCATGGGATGTTTGTACTTTAGCAACATCAACGACATCAATAAATCTTTTGTTCCAATCTACAATTGCTTATGCCACCAAATTATACCATCCTAATTTGTGATAATAATAGTCTTTAAGACATAAAACAAGTTTAGGGTTTAGAATTTAACAATTGAAATGTGTCCATCAATGGCACCTTTCACATTCAAAAGACTGCACTAAATTTAAACTCATTCATTACAATTGCCGTTGTTTTCCCCCAAAGCCAAGTAATTAGACCATTGTATGTAGAAATGAATGCAACAACAAATTCATGCAGGATTAAAGATACTATCAACTTTCTTATTGCAAAAAGTTCATTGTAGGTAAAAAAATTGGGACCAAACCAACTTAAAAATAACACAACATCCCTAAACCTCTACAAGAATAAATTGGTGATATTTGGTGTTTTTCTTTTGAAGAACAAATTTGAAGAATCTATAATGCTAAACAAAGTCATTTTGTTCATGCAAAAGTTTTACACCCACCTATCTTCCTCAAATTTTGTTAATAAAATTTTAAAAACCAAGTTGTGCTCTTGGGCTTCACCTAGTGACCCAATTCAGTTAACAACATATTCAAAAAAGACATAATATGCATAACATGCAATGTAACAAGTTGAGAACAATCCTTGAATCATGTTCAATTGGTGAAATGTTGTTGGGCTTGAAGAAAGGTGAGTTGGTTGCATTTGTTTCACTTACAAATAACAATTGTTGCAACACATTAACCAACAAAACAATGCACAACATGAAAAGAACATAATCACTTTGAATATCTATGGCCAATTCACAAACCAACAACAAAAGGGAGATGATCGCAACTACTACAAATGAAAAACACCTACACAAAAGGGAATTCGTAAGCAACAAAAGTGAAAGTTATATTCTTAAAAAAAGATGTTTGAACAAATAAAAGGAGATAAAGAAGATTTGTCGAAAGTGTCGTGAAACAGTTAATGAAACATCACAAGTGCAGGTGTCAAAGATGAAGTACAATGAACATAGGTGTTGAAAATTTGCAAAGAGTGTCATGAAACAACCGACAAAGCACTACAAGTGCAACAATCAAAGATTTTCAAAGAATGTCATGAAATAATGAACAAAACATTGTAAGCATGAAATCAAGAAAGAGGAACTATTGTGAATGCCACAAGCAAGGAGTAGAGAAGAGTGAAAGCAAGTGCAAAAGACAAACAAAAAGCAAGATAAACTATGAGTGCACATAGGGAAAGAACAAAGAAGAGTGAAAGCAAATGCACAATTATATTAAAAGGGGCAAGTGGAAGAAGGTTGTCAACAAGCCAAAAGAAAGTTTAAAAAAAAGTAGCCAATACCTCCAACAACATATGTGAATGTATAATAATTTAGCCAATGGTAGGTCAGTGATATCAAGATAGTTAGCACTAGGTGTGAATGGATTCAATTTAACAACCATGTTGAGGCTAAGCATCATTGTTATAAATTGTCATGATAGATGATGTTAGGTGCCATACTTTTTAAATCCCTACCACTACGTGTGAAAGGTCTTTAAATTTCCGTTAGGTAACTCATAACATTGATCAAATCCTAAGTAGACATGCAAATGTAGGCAAAACACATTGACATGAAGAAACTCAAATTATGTTGGGTTGAGAGGAAATTTGAATTTCTTTTTGTGTCATTTTCCCAATTGATTGTCATCATTAGTTTCAACAATGAAATTCAAAGATTTTATTCTTGGATTTTATTGTCTTTGCAAATAACTTTAATACATTATTTATATTTTTAGTTATCTTCGATTGTGTCCCAAATTTGACACTTCTAAAGATTGTCTCATGCCTCATTATTCACTATCTTTGAAGTGAGCCACATTGGGGACAAAATCCCAAGATCAAGGATGAATACCCAAAAAAAAATTCTCCACAGCAGCACCTAAGATGTTTTGCTAGCAACAATGTAGGACATATGCATATCAATTGGAAAGAAGAAAGATGAAACAGTCATAGGCAGTTTTGTTGGAATCAGAATCAAACAAGTTTCTCCCAACACCTTTGTGTGCATGAACTATGATGTATCATGCTTAAGCATTTGACTCCATTTGCTACAAAACACATTCCGAGCAATAGCCCCACAAGCTCAATCATAAGGTTTTTTTCCAATAGAACTAGAGGGAGGAGAATATATATATCTGTGCACACAACTTCTTTGTGATGTGATCTTGAATCCATTTTGGTTTTGGAAAAGCAATTTGAAGGAAAAAAGGAAGTGTAGAGGAGAGTTGCAGTATTCATAGTCAAAATGGATGCATGTAGTGCAATAAAGGAAATAAATAGAAGTACACAAATTTCTCAATTGAGCACATTGTGACTCTCTTTTGCATGGTTTTAGGTCTATGAGCAACAAGCTCAACACCAGTGTTGGCCAGTTATTTTTTAAAAAAATAACTACCAGGTTTTTTTTTTCCCTGAATTTTTTTGGGAGCACACAGGTTATCAATACTAATATTAAAAAAGGTGTCAGGTATGTTATCCAAATATTTTGGTTAATAATCATTGGTTATGCAATAAGGGTAGGTTATCAAATAACCATTAATAAATGCTGATTAACTTGCCAATTATACACTAGTTATGGGGGTTTTTTTAATAAAAATGTTATTTTTTCTGGTTTTTAATTTAATTTATCATTATTTAAATATCAGTAACCTACCTAGATGATAATCAGGTCATCCAATTAAGCTAATAGATTTTGAAATTTCAATATGATATGACCATCAATTTAATCGGTTATTAAAAAAATCAAGAACCAGCTGGTAGGTTATTAATAACTGGGCTTGATAACCAGGTTTAAAACTCAATAACCAGCCAATAACACTAGTCAACAACCTCTCATCATAGCCGCTCCCCTAGAATGCACATTGCCCTTCTCCCACTCAAGCACACAAGTTCCATACCACCTCTCTCCTGTCCTCCTCTGCCAAATTTTCTGTCTACAATGTTCTCTTTGCTGCCTTTCTTTCACCTTTTGTATTAAAAAAACTAGCTCCTTAGGGGATTTGGCCAATGTAGAGGCTTTTCACCTACAAAACTCAATAGAAAGATACAAGTATAGGGAACATATATATATAAGAGTAAAAAGTAGGCGGCTCTCAAGAATGCAAATGGCAATTTTGGGAAGGGAATGGGGGGCAAGTTCACATGAGTATATGAGGAGAGGTGGTTTCCTTTGAAAGGTTGAACTTATATTGTCAATAAGATATCCATGGAAGCATTTGGATGGAAATTTGGTTTCCAATTGTCTGAAGATTTTAATGGATTGTTGTTGTTGACATTCATCACCTCCAAGACTAAAGTTGATTGTTTAGAGGAAGCATAGGTAATGTAAGACAAATTGGGCCCATGTGCAATTTGTTTATTTTAAGGGATGAACTTCCCCCCTCTTTCAGTGGTCTTAAATTTTGTATATCCTTAACAAAATTTGCTTCTTGAGCTCAGGATAGGTGTGCCTCTAAGGCCTATGATTTGAGTTTTGAACCTAAAGATGAAGAGATGCCTTGTTAATAAACCTTTGAAGCTTTAAATGGCTTAAGGTGCATTCACACTTGTTGTTAAGCACTGTAATATTAGGTCCCCCAACACCAATGTAGTCATTTAGAACCCAAACCTATTTATCACAAATATTTTATGTTAAGTTAACATTCACTTAATATTAAATAATCACCCATTTAACATTGGGTGCCACCTAAGATGCCACCTAGATTTTCACTTAACACTGACTTAACATTAGGTGTGAATGCACCTTTAGAGTATTCGTTAACTATGGGGTGTCCACCATAGAAACCCATGGCAACTCAATGGTTACGTATGGATGGTTAGTACCAGTGTCGGGGTGGGTATTAAAAACTGTGACAAACCCTCTCCGGCATCAGGGCGGTTCTTAGATCTCATAACCATGGTTGTCACACACAAAAAAGAACTGCCTCCGATATAACACAAAAAGCATGGTTTGGAAAAATAAAATAAATAATTGAAACAATCAAATACCCGCCTTTGAACTGTCAGTTCTTAACCTGCCCTGACCACTCTCAGTTTCTAGAATTAAAATAGAACCAGCGGATCTTTAATTCTGATATGTTTTTTTCTTCAAAAGCTGGAACTGGCCGGTTCTCTGACTCTGAAGCATTCACAAAAGAACCGGCGGTCATGAATAAAATCAGATACCCATATTTATAAAAAAAACTGGTTACATATAGTACAAAATTAACCACCGTTGGTTCTTTACGAGTTCTCACATGAAATTGCAGTTCTTTAATTCTAATTCTTTTTCTCAGAAGCAGTTTTTGTCAGTTTTTTCACCAAAAAAATTGGCACAATTTTTAAAAAAGAATTAGTGTAAATTTGAATAATTTTGCTAATTTTTGGGGAGATTGATAAAATTTTCAACATCATAATTTAGAAAAAAGAGAAAAGATTTGGGAAGGGAAAAAAATAATTCAAGCAATTCTATCTTTCAAGACAAGAAACTTTTCAAGAAATTATTTTCAGGCATCTTTTGTTTGTGCTTTTT